>Ga0172375_10002876_pt1 | contig 26523 bp, 21 predicted proteins | sample LakKiv1m_FD_114537 | JGI IMG/M metagenome (GOLD analysis project Ga0172375, IMG submission 114537) | Freshwater microbial communities from Kabuno Bay, South-Kivu, Congo - kab_092012_11.1m | ecosystem: Environmental > Aquatic > Freshwater > Lake | place: Democratic Republic of the Congo...
CGTGCTCTGGAGTCGCGTCTGGCCCGCACGCGGGCCGATGGCAGCCGCGACCTACCGGGGGCCCCGTCGCAAGGCTGGCAGCCGTTTCCTGAAACAGCCCTGGGCCCGCGCCTGCGCCAGCGCAGCCCGTCCGCGCCAGGCGACACCCCGATGCCATGGAGACCGGGTCCTCCGCAACCCGTCCGCGCCAGGGGCAGAGGCCGCGCTCCATGCGCCTGCGAACGCACGTCGTCAGGACGGTGCACGTCACTGCCCCTCGCGCCGCCCGAAGCGCCGCTCGATCTCGGCGGTGGGGATGCTGATCATCACCGGCTGGCCCCCGGGGTCGGTGTAGGGCATCTCCGTGCGCGCCAGGTCCCGCAGCAGTTCGGCGACCTCCCGTTCGCCAAGGGCCCGCCGGGGCGCCACGGCGTGCCTCGCCGCCACCTGGGCCAGGCGCACCTCATCGCTCCCGGGCATGGCCCGACCCCGTTCCGCCAGGTCGTCCAGGATGTCGCGCAGCAGTCCGGCGACATTGTCGGGGGGGAAGCGTGCCGGCACCGCGCTGACCAGGAAGGTATTGCCGCTGAACGGGTCGATGGAGAAGCCAAAGCGCACCAGCGCCTCCAGGTGCTCACGCAGTCGCCGGGCGTCCTCCGGCCCAAGGTCCACGGTGACCGGCAACAGGAGCTGCTGGCGCAACACCTGCGACGATGCGGCATTGCCCAGCAGGTGCTCGAACAGAATGCGCTGGTGCGCCGCCACCGGGTCCAGCAGCACCAGCCCTCGAGGCCCTTCGGCCGCCAGGTACTGCCCGTGCAGTGAGCCCAGTACCCGGAGGCTGCCGATCTCCTGCCGTGCCCTCTCGGCTCCTGCCGCCGGGGCCACTGGCACCGCCGCCGGCGCCGCTGGGGCCGGGGCTCGCACCGGGGCGGCGTTCTTCGCGGGCGCCCCCGTGGGTGCCATGACCGGGGCCTGCGGCGCCGCCACCGCCTGGGGCGCCGCCACGGCGACGGCCGCCGCCGCCGGCACAGCCTCCCCCGAGGCCGCAGGGGGCACTGGGGGCGCCGCCGCCACCACCGGGTCTGGCGGTCGGGGGGCGTGCTGCAACGGCAGGCGCGGCTGCGCCGGACCCGCACTCAGACGAAAAGGCCTCGCCGCCACCCGAGACGGCGCCGGAGCCCCCGCCCCGGCCGTTCCGGGCGCGACCGAGGCCATCCCCCGCAGGGCCCGAGCCAACGCCGAACAGACCACCTGCGAGACGACCCGGGACTCGCGGAAGCGGACCTCCCGCTTGGCCGGGTGCACGTTCACATCCACCCGCTCCGGAGCCATCTCGACGTACAACACCACCGGCGGAAAACGGTCCCGCAGAACCAGGTTTGTGTAGGCCTCCCGGATGCCGAAGTAGACCGCATCGGCGCTGGCCGGCCGCCCGTTGACGAAGAGGCGCTGTTCGCGCCGGCTGGTGCGGGAGATGCCCGGCTTGCCAGCGTAGCCGTGGACGCGGATGCCCTCCTCCTCGTACTCCACCGCCAGCATTTCCGCAAAGGCGTCGCGCCCCATGACCAGGCCGACGCGGGTCGCCAGGTCGCTGCTGGCCGTGAGCCGCACCGCCTCCCGCTCATCGGCCAGGTACTCGAACGCAACGCTGGGGTGAGCCAGGGCCAGCAACAGCACCACCTCGTGGATATGGCCATCCTCGGTGTCCGGGCTGCGCATGAACTTCCGGCGCGCGGGCAGGTTCCCGAAAAGGTGTGTCACGCGCACGTTGGTGCCCGGCGCGCAGCCGCAGTCCCGCACGTCCTTGAGGATGCCGGCCTCCACCAGGAGCTCGGTCCCCGCCGGGCTGTCCGGCGGTCGCGTCTGCAGCAGGAAACGGCTCACGGCAGCGATGCTGGGCAGGGCTTCACCGCGGAAACCGAGGGTGTGGATCTGCCCGACGTCGGCCAGATCCCGGATCTTGCTCGTGGCGTGGGCCTCGATGCACAGCAGCGCGTCGTCGCGGTCCATCCCGCAGCCGTCGTCCGTCACCTGGATGAGCCGCTGGCCGCCGTGGCTGGTCTGGATACGGAGGCGCCGACCGCCGGCATCGAGGGCATTCTCCGCCAGTTCCTTGACCACCGAGGCCGGGCGCTCGACCACCTCCCCGGCGGCGATGCGGTTGGCGACTTCCGGCGGCAGGACACGGATGATGCTCATGGTCGGCCCGTCAGCGGGGACAGCCCGGGTCCATGCGTGTATAGTACGGCCCCGTTCGGGCGTATCCGGGCCCCGCGGGCCAAGTATAGCCGCGGGCCACGTGCAATGCCATGTGCCGAACCCAGCAAGGACCGCCCCATGAGCACGGTTCTGAACACCAGCCGGCTGCTCGGCTTCACCGATCCCGCCAGCGGTTTCCGTCTCGACCTCTCGGGCATGTGCCTGGACCCGCGGGCCCTCCACTGCCTCATGAACCCCCAGGACTGGAAGAAGGTGCCCTCACCGCCCCCGGTCTGTGCCCGGGCCCATGAGCAGATGGCCGAGATCGAGAAAGGCGCCATCAAGAACCCCGACGAGGGCCGCAAGGTCACCCATTTCACCGACCGCCGTACGTATACCGAGAGCGCCCTGTTCCGGCAGGTCCAGGAGTTCGCCGACGCCGTCCGGGAGGGGACCCTCCCCGGTGACGGCAGCCGCATCGATGCCGTCGTGGTCAACGGCATCGGCGGTTCCGCCCTCGGCCCCCAACTGCTCCAGTTTGCCGTCAATGGCCCCTACTGGAACGAGCTGCCGGCCGACGCGCGGAGCGGCTTCCTCCGTATCTACTTCCTGGACAATACCGACAGCGCCGGGCTGCAGGACGTGCTGCGCGTCGTCACCCTCGCCACGACCCTCGTGGTGACCATCTCCAAAGGCGGCGGCACCCGGGAGACCCAGAACAACCTGCGGGGCCTGCAGGCGGCTTATGCCAAGGCCGGCGTCGCCTTCGCCAAACGGGCGGTGGCGGTGACCATGGACGACCCGGAGAGGTCGCAGCTCTGCAAGGAGGCCAGGGAGGCAGAGTGGCTGCGCCTCTTCCCCATGGCCAACTCCATCGGCGGCCGCACCAGCGAGACCAACATCGTCGGCCACGTGCCGGCGGCGCTGGCGGGCATCGACTTCCGCGCCTTCGTCGAGGGCGCCCGTTACATGGACGAGCTCACCCGGGCCGCCGAGCCCCAGGCCAACCCGGCCTACCAGCTCGCCCTCGCCTGGCACGTCGCCGGCCAGGGCCGCGGCGACCGCAGCATGGTGATCGTCCCTTACTCCGATCGGCTGGTGCTCCTCTCGCGCTACCTCCAGCAACTGGTCATGGAGAGCCTGGGCAAAGAGCGCGCCCTCGATGGCCGCGTCGTGAACCAGGGCCTGAGCGTGTTCGGGAACAAGGGCGGCACCGACGCCCATGCCTACATCCAGCAACTGAATGACGGCCGGGACGACTTCTTCGTCACCTTCGTCGAAATCCTCAAGGACGCGGCCGCCGTGGTGGTGGATGCGGACACGGGCATGACCATGGGCGACTCCCTGCATGCCTTCAAACAGGGCCTCACCAACGCCCTCACCGCCAAAGGCCGCCAGGTGATCGACATCGTCCTCGACGAGCTTACGCCCTTCTCGCTGGGCATGCTCATCGCCCTGTATGAGCGTGCCGTGGCCTACTACGCCGAGCTCATCGGCATCAACGCCTTCCACCAGCCCGGCGTGCAGGCCTACAAGCTCGCCAGCGACGCGGTCAACGCCGTCAGTGCGGCGCTGCGGACCTGGCTCAAGGGGACCCCCAGCCTGCCCTGGCAGGGCACCGCCGCCCAGGCCGCAGCGGCCATCGGCACGCCCGCCGCCATCGTCGAGCTGGATGGCTTCCTGGCCAAGTACGCCGCCAATGCCCGCCGCATCGAGGGGGTCAGGGTCTCCCGCACCTGGAAAGACGGCTGGGTCTACCGCTTCGCCAAGGACTGACCCGGGGTCCGCATCCCCTGGAGAAACGGCTTCTCCGCACGCCGCCACGCGGATACAGCCTGTCCCGCCATAGTCCGCGGGGCGACGGCGCAAGATCCACGCCTCCAGACGGCCGGGAGCCACGCGGATACGGAGATCCGCGCCTCCAGACGGCTGGGAGCAGCCCGCTTGCTCACGCGCGCGGCTCGGAAGGTGCCCGGCAGAGCCGCGACCGTGAGGGAGCCGACGGGTCGCCGAGGCGAGGGCCGGCCGGGTCCCGAGTTTCGGATTTCGCTCTTGGCTCTCGAGATCCGAGTTTCGGATTCCGGATCTGGTTCCTGGTTCCTGGGACCCGCACTTCGGATCCCCGAATCACTTCCTCTCGCGCTCTCCCCTGTCCCTGGTCCGGCTGCCCCGGTCGTCCTTACCGCCCTTATCGTCCTTCGCGTCCTTATCCCCGTCGTCATCGTCGCCATCGTCAAGGCTTACGCCCTCGGCGCTCTCGAAGTAGAGGAAGGCCTTGGCCGTGTCGATCTGGCGTTTGAGGCCCTCGATCTTCCCTGTGTAGCGGTCCGCCTGCTGGTACTGGGCGGTGGCCTTCTTCTCCTGTCCCTGATCCGAGAGCTGGTCCCCCTTCGCCTTCAGGGCATCGTGCTTGCCTTTGTTCTCGTCGTAGTCTCTTCCCAGCGGCCGGACGTACTTCTCGACCTCGCCCTCGAGCTTCTTGAGGCCACGCTTGATCTTGCTCTCCAGAGCCTTGGCGTCCCGCTCGGCCTTCTTGGCTTCCTTGTCGCCGCCCAGGGCGACATTGCGGGCCGTGGCGAGCTCCGTGTAGGCCTTGTCCACCTCATTATGCAGCGCCACGATCTCCATGGCCGCCGGGTCTTTCGAGTTGCGGAAGGCCTCCATGGCGTCCGCCGGCACCTCAGGCTTCTTGCCCTTGGCGTCCCCCGCCTCCTTCTCCTTGGCCTCGGCGTCCGCCTTCTCCACCGCCTTCGCGGCCACGTCAGCCGGGTCGCCTGTATGCTTCTTGCTATCGCGCGCGCGGTCCTTCTTCTCCTCCGCCCCCGACACCGCCAGACACAGGCCCAGCAGAACGCTGGCTAGCACCCGCACCTGCTTCATCCGCATCATGGCCGTTCTCCTAAGGCTGCCACGCCCTGGGCCCGGAATCGTGCGCACCGGCCTGAAAACCCCGCGGGCCCGGCTCGTGCCGGAACACCACTCACGTACCTCCAGGAATTTGCATGGGGCATGCTTGCATTGCAAGTGCACCAACCTATGGTATGCCTCCGCCTGCCGAAAGGCGGCGCTTCCGTGGGGCATTAGCTCAGTTGGCTAGAGCGCTTGCATGGCATGCAAGAGGTCATCGGTTCAACTCCGATATGCTCCACCAGCCCACCCTCTGATCCCCTTGATTTGCAGTAACTTGTGACGCACTTCATGCGTCCCTCCGCGCCCGTCTGGTACGAAACCTGGTACGAAAACCGGGTGGACTGCCATGCGCGTCAGGATGCCGTACCTATCCAAGACCGGGACCGGGTACTATCTTCGGGTGTGCGTCCCGGCAGACCTCAGACGGGCTGTAGGGCAGCGCGAAGTGAAGCGGTCACTGGCCACGTCTGACCTGCGCCAAGCTGCCGTACTCGCGAGGGGGATAGGCCGTGATCTCCGGGCTCTCTTCCGTCGGCTCAACGAGGGGCCGTCGACCATGTCGGACCCGAAGCAGGTACAGGACTTCATCGAGAGGGTCGTCCGGGAACGCTTCCAGGCGGACATGCACGGGTACGAGGAGTTCCGGGCCACCCGCGACCCCATCTTCCCGGTGCACGCTCAGCAGGGGACCGAGGAGTGTCGGCAACGCCTGGATCGGCAGAAGCGAGAGCTGGCGTCCAGGAGCAACCTCGCCGATCTTCGCCACATCGTCGGCAGGTTCGTGCGGACCCACTACGGCGAAGAGGGGGCCGCCACCGCCAACGACCCCTAGGCCCTCGACCGGCTGTGCCACGAGGTGCACAAAACCCGCATTGCGGCCACGCAGATCGAGCTGGAGCGCTCCAGAGGCAACTACGACAACCCCTACGACCGGGTATCGGAGCGGCTGTTCGGCAAGCCGTCTGGACCATCACCCGCTCCCGCCCTGACGCGAGTTGGGCTCACCCTGGGTACACTACGCGACCGGTTCCTGGCGGATGGAGAGAAGAACCACGGGTGGGGGGCCAAGACGAGGGTGAACGTCCAGGCGGTCTTCGGGCTTCTCGTCGAGGTGTTCGGGGAGGGCATGGACATTCAAGCCTTCACGCACCAGAAGCTGCGCGACTTCCGCGATGGTGTTCTGGCCAGGATGCCTCCCAACCGGGACAAGGTCGCCCGCTACCGGGGGAAGCGCTACGACGCGATCGGCGAACGCCAGGGCCTCCCAGTTGTCGCCGCGTAGTCATAGCCCTCCCGGCGGTCTACCGCTGGCCATGAGGGCAGACGCCTGCGCTGGTCCCGAGCGCGCCAACTCTGTGCCGTGCGTTCCGAGTGGGACCCCGACACCCGGAGGGGGCCGTCTCCCTGTGGGGACAGTGGCTTAGGGGGCAGCGAACGACGTCATAATATACTGTAGCGCAGTCTATTAAGTCTATGGCTACTCAGCTTGGAGCTAGCCGTAGCCGTAGTGGGGTGTAGCCATACCCGTCAAAGACGGCATTTGCCAGGCCTTGCACGGCGTGGTAGTTTCTGGTACCCAGGACGGCAGCCGCAGGCCCTCCTGAACTGCCGATCCGTCACAGGCACCGCAGTTGCCAGGACACCGGGCGACCCGTGATGCTCTGGGAGCATGGGCGCCGCTGTGGCTGCTCTCGGTAGCCTCAGATGGGCTGGAAGGCCGTCTCCGGCAGGTCCAACCCACAGTAGCCACCGGCAGACGAGAGCACTCTGGCCGAACGGCGTCAGGTGAGGCGTCCGCCGGCAGACGATGGCGCACTGGCCGAGCAGCACTGCATGGGGAACCGCACGATCCACACCTTGACGCAGCGGGCACCCGCGGCGCACGCCGAGGCCGCCCGTAGGCACTCGCGGGATGGTCGAGCGCCGACTCGCCACGCTGACACCCCTGCGCCGGCGGTTGGGATAGCCCGCAGGCGGTTCGGAGCGGGCCTTCTGCTGCCTGCGGCGGTTTGCGCACTCACGGTCGCGCCGGTGTGCTGCCAGATGATGGACACCATCGTGCCGGGCGTCCAGAACCGGGTGCTCTCGCCCGACGGCAACTGGGTTGTCGGAAGCCAGTTCACGGAGTACCCAGTATGCTGGTCCGCCGGCGCTGGCAGCCCGGTTCGTTTCCCCTGTCCTGGCAGGCCAGTCGCATGGGCTCCCGATAGCCACGCCGTCGCGGTTCTCTGGAAGGTCGCCGGGTCCAATGGGCCCCCCGCCCTCCCAGGGCGTCATGACCCCCTGGAACGCGAGCGTCAGAACTGGCCGGGCACGAAGTGGGTGATCTCGGTCTGTACCCCCCGTGGCGAGGTGACGAGCAGGGCCGCGCTCAGGGAGAGCCAGGGCTGGGCGGAAGGGAGCTTACAGTTCGTGATCGGCTGGACTGCGGACAGTTCCGAGATCCTGCTGCTCGCGTGGCGCCCCCCCGTCCAGGGCACCCCCGCCAGAGAGGAGCGCGGGTACTTCCGGACTGGGTCGTCGGCCATGGCCATAGCCGCCGGCGTCAGGCCACCCGAACAGACCATCAGACCCCATGATCGGTGGCGCCTGGTAGCCCTCAGTGCTGCGACCACTGAGGAGCGCCTGATTGCCGAGGGTACCATGCAGACTGGGTTCGGGGTGCCTAAGGCCACACTCTTCTCCCCCGACGGCTCTCTGCTCGCGGTCGTGTCCCAGTGTGCACTCCCTGCGGGCGAGACGTGGGCCCTGCACAACGCGCTGCGCCTGGTGGACCTGCGGGATCCACAGGGCTCCCGGGCGCTGGACTACCCGGGCGAGATGGTCGGAGCCTGCTGGGCGCCGGACGGGAGCGGGCTGCTCGTCCGCACTCAGGACAGCGGCATCGTGAAATGCTCGCTCGCGGGGAAGTGCACGCCGGTCCCTCTGGCGTCAGGTGGTGACCCCTCCGGCTGGGATCTGGCGGTATGCCATGGCCAACTGTCCCGTTTGCGCATCGGGGCTGATGGCAGGTATCTGGTGGCGGAGGACACAGGCTGGGTGGCCCAGCCCTCAGGGCCCCCACGAGGAAGCCGCTCATTGGCCGGAAGCCTATCACCAGACGGCAGATGGCTGGCACGGATCTTCGAACCGGGATGGAGTACTCACATGGGGGGCATACGCGTAGTGCGTCCAGGCTCTTCGCCACCGCGCCTGGACCTCGTGGCGCTCCCGAGCAACGCGCTGGCCAAGGGCCCGGATATGGGGGAGCCGCCGGACGTCCGCGACGTCGAGTGGTCAGTCGATAGCAGGCTGGCGGTCTGCCCCCTCCTGACGCAGATGCAGCGCGACACCGGTCTGATGGCCTCGGCCATCGTCTGGGTAGCAGGACCCGCCCCCTACTACGAGGTACACTCCGTGTATCAGAAGACCGAAGGCATGCAGTTCATGCGCGAACGCGGTCCGCAGAGATGAGAGTGCTCCTGTCTGGCGCCGCTGCCGGCGGCCCGGCACACCCCCGTGCCGGGTGACGTGGTCCCGGCGGCCGTGGGACGAGAGGGCCTCGTTCAGCTCCGCCAGCGACCCGATCCGCTCCCCGAAGCACCTGGAACAGGCCATGGACTTCCTGTCTGCCGGTTGCTCCGCCATGGAAACCATCGGCAGTCCTCGAAGCTCCATCACAGTGCGGAATCCGGTGGCGTCGCAGCGGAGGAGCAGGGCGTTCTGCGACTCCACATCGACGAGGTGCCGGACACCGCGACCAGCGATTGAAGTGAGGCGGCCAACGCCAGGATGCACTTGGTGGCTCTGCTATGCGCCGCCACAGGTGATCCAAGCGTTGGCCAGGACAACGAAAGGGACGAAACGATGAAGAAGAAGTGGTTGATCGGCCTGATCCCAGCTATCCTGGCGATAGCGGCCGGGGTCTTCGTTGTTGCCCTGCTGCTGGTCAAGGTGCTCTGGTCGTGGACGGTCCCGGACCTTTTCCCTGGTGCCGTTGCACAAGGACTCGTGGCGAAGGACATCGGGTGGCTGACGGCGTTCAAACTCGCCTTGTTTGTGGCGGTCATCGCAGGGACTGCTGGCACTAGACCCTCCAGCAGGAATGAATGAGGTCGGCCAACACCGGGCTGGTGGATAGGCCCTGACTTCCACCTCTGACCACGACAAAGATGATACTCATCGCGGTGGGCAAAAGGAGACCCGACCATGCCGATCCTGAGAGTGAGTCTGTGGGCCGGTAGAACAAAGGCGGACAAGGCCCAGCTCGCGAAGGCCCTCACCGACACGATGGTGGCGACGGCGAAGGTCCCTGTGGAGGCGGTCACGATCATGTTCGAGGAGTTGCCGAAGGAGAACTGGGCCACGGGCGGGCAACTGCACACGGAGAGGTTCGCGGCCAAGTGAGGGGGTTGGCCGGGGGCCGGGTCGGTGACGGCGTCATCCGGGGGGGCGTGTGCGGCCAGTGCCTGTCCGTGGTGAGGCGCCATGGTGTGTGACGCCGCAGTCCCTGGCGCTGGCGGTGCGGCTGATGAACGTGGCGCAGGAGGTCATGTTCGAGCAGTTCCCCGAGCTGGTGATATAGTGTTTTGTGAAGCAGTTCTGGGAGAATGGCGCCCATGTCGGCAGCTTTGGGGGGTTGAGCCCGGGGGCAGTCCCGGCGGCCATCGAGCTGAGGAAAGGCGCAACATGGCAACCTCCACGCGACTGCTTCACTGGGCACCCCGGTGCCTGTGCATCCTGGCGATCCTCTTCGTCAGCATGTTCGCCTTGGACTCATTCGCCCCTGGCCTCAGCATCTGGCAGCAACTGGGTGCGTTCCTGATCCACCTCATCCCGTCTTTCGTCCTGCTGGCTCTGCTGCTGATCGCCTGGAAACGGGAGTTCGCCGGCGGGATCGTGCTGGCCACGACAGGCCTTGTCTTGAGCGTTCCGGTGTTTGCCCTGAACTACCGCAGAACTCACTCCGTGGGGATGTGCCTCTACATCATCCTGGTGATCACCATGCCGTTCGTGGTCGCGGGAGTTCTCTTCATTGTGAGTTACTACCGGAAGAAGAGAGAGCTTCCGGCGACCTGATGGCGCCCCCGCGAATCATCGGCCGCGTGGCGATCCGCGAACCGCGCCAACGGCAACCGGCCCGTGCCAGTGCGAGAGGGGGACCCGCCGTGGCAGGACCGTGTGGCCGGACAGCCGAGGTCCTGGGGGATGGGCGCAAGCCCTGCGCTCTGCCTGTCCTCGCCACCGTCGTCGTGGCCTTGCTGGCTCTCGCTCGTCCCGCCGACGGCGCCGAGGCAGGCCCTGCCATCACTGGCATCAAGGCCTTCCCCGACCGGTTGCTGCTCCGCGTCACGGGGGACCTTGCGGCGGCCCGGATCGTGGAGTTGCGGCCCTATGAGCGCTCCACTGCCGAGCGCGCCGCCTCGGCCACGGTGTGGGAAGGCAGGCTTCAGGCGGGGGAGACCGTGGTTCCCCGCTTCGAGAATGGGCGTGACCGCCTGTTCAGCAAGTTTCAGCTCGTGGACAACGGCGCCATGCGCGTCCTCGGGCCGGTACAGTGGGCCACCGATCTGGACGCCCTGCCGACCCGGAACCAGGCATTTCCCTGGCCTGCCTGCAAGAAGGGCGTGAGCTGCCCGGTGGACCCCGAGGACCTCGTGACCCTGGGCGCCAAGTACGCGGACACCGGGCTGGTGCTCGCCGGGATCTTCGACTGGACCGGGGGTCCCCCGGCGGAGACCTGGGATGTCGACGGGCAGGAACTGCCCATCAACGTGTCCTCCATCCGCGATCTCGACCGGCAGATCAAGCGACTGACGGAGCTCGGGATCAATGTCACGCTCATTCCGGTCAACGGCGTACCCGCCCAGCCTGCCCCTGCGAACCCCCTCATCAACCCGCTGACCGACCTCCCGCACACGCCGAATCGCATCGGCGCCTTCAACCTGACCGATGAGCGCGGCCTGCGCTACTACCGAGCGGCCTTCGAGTACCTGGCACAACGCTATTCCGACCCGGCCGGCGAGCATGGCTGGGTCAGCGGCTACGTCGTCGGCAACGAGGTGCAGTCGCACTGGTACTGGCACAACTCCGGGCTGGCCCGACCCGAGGACGTGGCGTGCGACTATGCCGATATGCTTCGCGTCGCCTGGCTTGCGGTGCGGCGCTTCCACTCCACCGTGCGCGTGTATGCCTCGCTGGACCACTTCTGGGCGGGGCGCGCCGATGCCAACCCGCTCAAGTCCATGCCGGGCCGGGAGCTGCTGGAACGCCTCAACCAGAAGATCGCCAGCGAGGGCGACTTCCCCTGGGACGTGGCCTTCCATCCGTACCCGGAGGATCTCTTCGAGCCGCGCTTCTGGAACGACCAGACGGCCGGCCTCGGCTTCGACTCACCGCGGATCACCTTCAGGAACCTCGAGGTCCTGCCGGCATTCCTGGCCCAGGAGCGCTTCCTGTGCCGGGGCAAGCCGAGGCGGATCATCCTGTCTGAGCAGGGGCTCAACTGCCCCGATGCTGTGGATGGCGAGACGCTGCAGGCGGCAGCCTTTGCCGGCGCGTACTACAAGATCCGTCACATGCCGGCCATCGACGCTTTCATCTACCACCGGCACGTGGATCACCGCGACCATGGCGCCCTGCACCTAGGCCTCTGGACGCGCAAGCTGACCGGTGATGACCCCTCGATGCCAGACCGCAAGCGGCTCATCCACAATGTGTTCCGTCTTGCAGACACCGACAGTTGGCAGGACGCCTTCGAGTTCGCCAAACCCATCATCGGCATCCAGGACTGGAAGGACATGCTGCCGTCCACGCAGCCCATCCCGGCCGACTGCGGGCTGTTCGCCCGGCCTCTGCCTCCAGGCGTGTTGGTGTATAGCCTCCTCGACCAAGCCGACGAAGCGAAGGTCGCCAACAGCCTTGACTGGCGACAGGCCTGGGCGAAGGGGGCCGACGGGCGCACGTACCCTGGCCTCTTCCAGCACCCGCCCGATCCGGCGAAGGGTGTCAGCGACGCAGCGTTCAGCATACCCCTGCCCGGCAGCACGCCGGGGCAGCGACTGGTACTGCGCTTCGGGACGGCGGTGTCCGGGCCGACGCATGACGGCGTGAGGATGTCCATCCTTGTCGCCGACCGCGAGCTGTGGAGCGAGAGGCAGGCGAAGCAGTACCAGCCGGCCGACCATGCCCTTGACCTGTCCGCCTTCGCGGGCCAGACGATCACGCTTATTCTGCGCGTGGATGCGCTGGGCGACAACACCGGCGACTGGGCCAACTGGCTGCGGCCGGTGATCCTGAGCGATCCGACCCAGGACGGTGCGGTGCCTTAGCGCCCTTACGGCGGGACCCGTGTATCCCGCCGTCAGCGCTGCTATTGCCGGGGTGAGGACCGGGCGCTGCACGAGCCCCGCCGCTCCACGACCGCGCGGTTGCGCGTGGCCGGGCCACAGGTTACTGTCCCCGCACCCCGGCACGGGGACGTCTGCCCGTTCTGCCACGGGCATTCCCGGAGGACAGCGCTGTGTTCAGACCAACCCAGATACGAGTCGACTACGGCGCGCTCAAGGGCGACAGTCGTTTCCGCACCATCGCCACGCGGAACCCGGTCATCTCCTGGGCGGCCCAGGCGACCGTGGCGGGGACCTTCCAGGCGGCGTTCCGCGTCACGGTCAGGACCGCGAGCGAGGAGTTGTGGGACTCCGCCTGGACGGAAGGCAGGAAGCAGCAGGTCACCTACCAGGGGAAGGCACTGCCGCTGGGTAGGCGCTGCCATGTGACCGTCCAGATCCGCGACAACCAGTGGAACGTCAGCGAAGCCCACGAGGACCACTTCTTCTTCTGCCAGCCCGACCACTGGGACGCGCCATGGATCGGCGCGTCAGTCGACGAGGCACGGAAGCCCATCTACTTCAGGAAGGCATTCAGGGTGGATCGAGAGGTCGCGTCCGCGTGCCTGTTCGGCTGCGGGCTGGGCTACCACGAATTCTCCATCAACGGCAGGGCTGTGGACACCTCGCAGATGGACCCCGCGCACACGGACTACAGCAGGATCTGTAACTTCGCTGCCTTCCCCGAGATCGAACACTGCCTGCGTCCAGGCGAGAATGTGCTGGAGTGCGTCGTCGCGGACGGTTGGCGCCGCATCGACAGCCCCTTCCTCGACCGGCACATGGGCGGACGCAGGATCGGTTTCGCCGGGGTACCGCAGCTCTCTGCGTTCCTGAGCATCGGTTACGCCGACGGCCTGAGCGAGACCGTCCGGACCGACGGCAGTTGGCTGTGGGCGCACGGCCCGCTGCTGGAGTGCAATCTGTACGACGGCGCCGTGTACGACGCGAACAAGCAGATCTGCGAGTGCGCGTACAGGCCGGTCAAGACGCTTGACCCTCCCGGCGGCAAGATGCAGGTGATGACGCTCGAGCCGATCCGCGAGAAGGAGGTCTATGCGCCGCTGACCATCTTCGAGCCCAGGGAAGGCAGCTACGTCGTCGACTTCGGCCAGAACCTCGCGGGAGTCACCAGGATCAGACTGCCGAAGGCCATGACGCCTGGACAGACCATCAGGATACGGCACGCGGAGTTCCTGGATGAGGATGGCACGCTCTACAGGGCGCCGCTGCGCGGTGCGCGCTGCATGGACACCTACATCGCCAGCGGCAACGGCCTCGATCTGGAGTGGTGGCAGCCGAAGTTCACCTACCATGGCTTCCGCTACGCTCAGGTAGAGGGCTACGGCGCGCGGATCACGAAGGCTGACATCGCCGCCGTTGCCTTCTACACCGATGTTGCGAGCGGCAGCCTCTTTACCTGCGGCAGCGCGCTTTTGAACCAGATCCACAAGAACGTCGTGATGACCGAGAAGGCCAACATCCACAGCATCCTGACCGACTGCCCGCAGCGCGACGAGCGCATGGGCTGGATGAATGACGCGACCGTGCGCTTCGAGGAGACGCCCTACAACGTCGATATCGGGCGGCTGTTCCCCAAGGTCGTGCGCGACATCCTGGCGGTACAGAAGGACGGCGCGTTCACCTGCACGGTCCCCTACGTCTTCGGCGGCAACCCGGCGGACCCCGTCTGCTCCTCGTTCCTGGTCGCAGGCTACGAGGCGCTCCTGCACACCGGCAACACCGAGATCATTGCGGAGGCCTTCGACGGCTTCGCCGCCTGGGAGGACGTCCTGCTCTCGCGCAGCGATGGCTACATCGTCAACTACTCCTACTACGGCGACTGGGCGGGTCCGGCCTATGCCTGCGTCGGGGAGGACGGCGCCAAGTCCGCAGTCACCGACGGCAATCTCATGTCCACCGGCTACTCCTACCTCAACTGCAGGCTGCTGGCCGAGTTCGCCGCAGTCATCGGCAGGGACGCCGAAAGGGCCAGGTACGAGGACCTGCAGGCGCGCATCAGGGAAGCGTTCCTCCGCAGGTGGTTCAACGCCGACACCGGCATGGTCGACAAGGGCTCGCAGGCGTCGCAGGCGTTCAGCCTGTGGCTGGGGCTTATCGACGCGGAGCACGAGGCGAAGGCCGCCGCGATCATGCATGACGATCTGCAGAACAACCGCTACAGGATCACCACGGGAAACCTCTGCACGCGTTACCTGGTGGATATGCTGGCAAAACATGGGTATGTGGACGACGTGTACAAGCTCCTCACACGGGAGGAGTACCCGTCGTACGGCTTCATGATCCAGAATGAGGCCACCACGATCTGGGAGCGCTTTGAGCTGAAGAAGAGCCCCGGCATGAATTCCCACAGCCACCCGATGTTCGGCTCGGTGGGTTACTGGTTCTACGCCTATCTGGTGGGCGTGCAGCCCGCTGAGTACGGCTTTGGCAAGGTGAGGATAAGGCCCTACATCCCGACGGCCTTGCTCTCCGCCCAGGCGGTCGTGGCCACCGTCAAGGGCGACATCGCCGTGAAGTGGACCAAGCGCTACGGCAAGACGTACCTTTACATCGACATCCCCTTCGGCGTTACCGCCGAGGTGGACACCCCCGAAGGTACCAGAACGGTCGGTTCGGGAAGCCATGACTTCGTGCTGAACTGAAGGCTGCCTCCTCACCCGCGACCGCCAGGAGAGAGAAAAGGGATGTTAAGCCAACGGGGAATACCCATGCTCGGCAGATGGCTGGTCTACGGGACCCTTGTGCTTCCCTGTGTCCTCGCGCCTACCGTTACGGCTGCGGAGCCGGCGGCGGGCACAGGCACCCCGACCCGTCCGCAGCCTGCTCCCGGAGTTCCGGCCGGAGCCGGTATGGCGCAGGTTGCAGGGGATCAGGTCCCCAGGCCCCAGGGGATCGAGCTCCTGAGGGCTCTGGAAGCCAGGGGCAGGTACATCCGCCTCGAGGGGCAGTTCCTTTTCCTGACCAGCGACATCGAACCGACGTCTCAGCAGCCCGGCTACTGGCTTGATGTTGGGGCGGATCCGGCCGCGCCGGCTCTGCTCAGTGCCGCCCTGCCGGGGGCCTGGGACATAGCGGTCGCCGGTGAACACGCCTTCGTCTGCGACTACACCACCGCCATGACGGTCTGCAGCATCCGGGAGCAGCGCTGGGAGCCCGTAGCCCAACTGAAGCTGCCCGACCGAACCGAGAACATCGTCATCCGGGGTGGGCTGGCATACATCGCCGACCATACCGGGGGTCTCGTCATCGCCGATGTCTCGGTCCCGGCGAATCCTGTCCTGGTCAGCACTACCGACCCGGGGATCGACTGCGACGCGATCGGCCTATGGCAGGACTGCGCGGTTCTCTACGGGCACCAGGAGAGCAGGCTTGTTCTGGTGGACGTCCGCAACCCCGCGAAGCCGCGGCAGACGGCAGTCTACCAGCATGATCCGGGGACCTTCATCCAGGGCGAGATGGAGGTGGATGGCGGGTTCGCCTACTGCACGGCCGGCCGCAGCGGACTCGTCATCGTCAGCGTGGCCGACCCGGCGAAGCCAGAGCTCGTGAAGGTCGTGGCTCTGAAGGGCGTCCATGATGTGATCGTCCGGGACGGGTATGCCTTCGTGGCCTCCGAGGGGGTCCGGGTGCTCGATGTGCATGACCCGCGCCGCCCGGTGGAAGTCGCCAGCTACGACGGCAACGCGTCCCAACTCGCGGTCAGACGGGTAGGGCCGGACTACTATATCTACGCGGCCAGCAGGACCGGGGCGATGGTGCTGCGGTTCCGTGGCCCTCCCACTGAAGACGATGACGCGAAGGCCAGGTAGTGCACCCTCCTGACCGTGCGTCGCCCCCATCCAGGCGCAACACGGGGACCAGGGCCGCAACCGGAGTCAGACGGAAGTGCCTCTCACCGCCACGGCAGGACCCGCCAACCGGTAAGCGCCTCAGAGGTCCGCGGCCTGCCGCACCGCAGCCAGCCAGCGCGCGGCGTCGTCCGCGCGGTCGAAGGCGGCAGAGTTGAAGATGAAACGGGTGCCTGCCGGAGCCTTGCGCAGGAGGGTCCTGACGCATTCCGGCGAGACCCAGCCCGGCACCATGACCGGACCTCCCGGGCCCCCCAGTTCCTCCAGGGCGTTGTCCCGTTCCCAACCCACGCTCGTGGCCACGCGGTTGAAGGCGTAGAACCCCGGGATACGGCGGAAGCCGGCGAACTGGTGCTGCGCGTGGGCGCAACAGTGCATGCCGAGGCCGCCGAAGGTCGTGGACAGCTCCACGAGTTCAGGAAGGCAGAACTCCCTGAACATGGCCGCGCTCATGGCGCCACACTCGTCGTTGGATACCCAGGGGCCGGCGTCCGGCGGGGTCCAGGTGCTGGGACAGTGTCCGAAGGTGGAGTTCGGGAACTCGCGCCGGTAGGCCGCGATGAAACCCCGCAGCAGCCGGGCACACTTGCCGGCCAGCCGCTTCACCGCGTCGGGGTTCCCGACCAGCGAACAGAGCAGGTCCGTCTTGTCCCAGACGATGCAGGCGGTGTCGAAGCCGGTCTGCATGTCCGGCGGTCCGAGGGTCACCTCCGGGCCCAGCTCGCGGCGCACCGCGGCAGCCAGCTCCATGATCCGCATCAGTGGTCGGCAGTCCTCGATCCTGGGTTCCGGCAGGCGGTCGGCCTCGGCGGCGTTGGCCACGCAGGCCTCGGCATAGGGGTTGCTGTCCGGGTAGAGATGGGGTTTCGCGCCGAAACAGACCGCGTAGATGTGCGTGCCGGTACCGGGCCGGGCGAAGGGGACGGCATCGTCCTGTACGGCCCCCGATAGCGCCAGCCAGCGCCGGTAGTGCTCGACGACCCAGGGGACGAACTCCGAGATGGGCCGGTCGGAGGTGGTGAAGTCACCGACCTCCCAGATCGGCGGTGACGGAGCCTGAGTCACAAAGGCGTGGCGGGTCCCCGGCTGCCCCACGAACAGGGCTCGGTGCAGGGCTCGATTACGCTCCAGGCGATCGGTCATGGCGTCCTCCATGGGGGCCATTCCGCCGTCGCCGCAGGGCCGGGGCGGTCGCTGCGTCCGGGACCGGGGTAGGCGGCACGGCCGTAGCAGTTCAGTCTGCCAGCCGCAGTGACAGTCCAAAGTGCCCCGGGAGAGTTCCCCTCCTCCCCGCCCCAACCTGCCCGTCCACAGGATCCGCCTCTCCGCCGACCCCGCCACCCAGAACAACCCCAGACCAGTCCGGCGCCGCTGCCCATGCACAGCCGTGCTCCGTACTCGGGCTCGCCTTTGACCAGCGTGACACGGTCGATGCGGACCAGCTTCCACGGCCCGGAGAGCCCGGAGCTCTGGACCAGGCATTCAACCACCGTCTGGAGCGCATTGGCGACCCTCCTGCTGTCGCTCGGCGAGAGCGTCGCCCCATGCCCCCCTGACCCGAGCCTATTGCGGACGTTCACCAGCAACTCGAAAAGCGCCTGGTTGGTGGCCTTGGCCAGCTTCTGCTCGAGATACCCCGCGAGGATTCCGGCGGCCACAAAGGCAGGATGGTCCCTGCTCTCCTCTGACTTCCCCAGGAAAGGGTCGATGACGCACTGGGCCGGGGAGCCGGGGGCAGCCCCCACTTCCCGGACATGGGCCACCAGGTTGCGCAGCAGGCCCACCCAGTGCCCAAGCGAAGGGCTCTGCATCTCCCGGACGCAGTCCGCTACGGCCTGGGACGGCTCCCCGCCCTCCTGCGTCAGGTAGGCCTTCGCCAGGACGACGGCATGGAGCTTGGCGTGGACCTCGAAGAGCTCCTTGAGGCGGGCGATGCGCTCCACCTCCTTGCCCTCCCCGAGGTCGCGGATCAGGCGATGGACCTCGGCTTCGGGCTGGGGCAGCACGGCCTCGTTGGTGGAGTCCGCGGGCATGCGTCGCCTCCCTTTCCAAGCTACAGCAGAAGGTTGTAGTTCGTGACGACGATCCCGCTGGTGAGGGCCCCCATGATGCCGATGCCGCCCTGATCATTGCCGACGACATGCAGGTTCCGCAAGCCGCAGCGTCCGTCGAAGGTCTTCACCCGGCCCCCGTAGAGGGTGCCGTTGGGGTGTCCTGTGTAGCGGCCCAGGGTCAATGGCGTGAAGGCGTCCTCGAGGGTCGGCCGGTGTGCGGACAACGACGGATAGCACGCTTCGGTTCGCTGGCGCAGGAGCTCGGCGTACTGCGCCTTCCTCTCCTCGTAGCGCTTCTGGTCGAGGCCGGTCCACTCATCGCGGTGGGAGAAGAAGGACGCCTTGAGGTGGCCCCGGTCCGGCGGCGGGTCGAACGCGTAGTTGTCCAGGGCGGAGAACGACACGACCTCGGTGAACGGGCGCGTCCGGGGGAGGCGCCAGTCGAGAGTCTCCTGCGTGCTGGCGAAGAGGAGGGCATCCCGCACGCCAAGCCCCGCCATCGGTCGGTCATACAGGCCCGTCCAGTGGAACAGGGAGATGTCTCCGGGAACGCCCCACTCGTGTCCGGCCAGTTTCCCAGTCTCCCAGAGGCCGACGGACGAGATGATGTGCGCCGCCCTGAGTTCGGCGCCGTCCGTCAGGACCACGCCCGTCGCCATCTCCCCCTCAGACCGGATCCCGGAGACCGCCGCCCCGCAGGCCAGCGTGCCGCCGAGAGCCAGGAAGTGGGCCACGAGTCGGTCAAGGATGACCCGAATGTCTCGGGGGCAGCCACAGCCCTCCAGGAGGACTGACCGGAAGAGCACCGCGAAGGTGCGGGAGTCGATGGTCCCTTCGGTGTAGCCGCCGTAGCACAGGACGGGCAGGGCGAGCAGGTCGCGCAAGCGCCGCGACGGGATGGCGCCAAGCAGGTCGAGGCCGTCGCGGGCCGTCGGCGTGGGCCGCACGCTCTCTGCCTCGATGGCCTCCACAGAGGCCCGGTAGCCGGCCACACAACCGGGAAACCGGTCCGCGACAGACTGCTCCAGGATCTGCGGGTCGTTACCGAAGGCCAGTTCGTCCTCCCGGATGACGATGCGTGACGGAAAGCGGGGCGGCTGCAGGGCGAAGTCCTCAGGCTTCAGTCCCAGGTTCCTGAACACCAGGCCGGAGCCCCACCGACGGTTCCCGGCCCGGAAATTGGTGACCGTGTGTAGGCCGCTGCTGAACAGATGCCGTCCGCCGGCGCGGTAGTAGTACGAGTTCAGCCCGCCGGGAACATGATGCGCCTCCAGGATGAGCACTCTCCGGAAGAACTGTGCACAGCGGATCCCCGCCGCCAGGCCTGAGAATCCGGCCCCGATCACGATCACATCCCAGGGCCCTTCGGCCAGCTCAGGTCGAGTGTCCATCAGTCCTTCCGGCAGCGAACGGTTCCTCGGGTCCACGGCGGAGAAGATAGAGCGGGCGTGGCATCGGTGCAACGGAGGCGGACCGCAAAGGCCGCACGCCATCCGCGTCCGCCTGATGGACGTCCAGGCAGGTGGTGCATGCACTTCGGCACACTGTCGGCGTGGGCGTGCTGGCCCGCGTAGCGGATACCTGACCGCCGCGCAGAGGGCATGGCCGTGCAACCGCTTCTGAGCCGAAGGCAGTTCGTTCAAGGCCTGGGCGCCACGGCTGCGTTGGGTGCCGTTGGCATGGCTCCCCCAGCGGCAGACGCCTCGCCGCCGACCCGGCGCGGACGGACCTACCACCTCGACCCGGCCAGAGGCGACGACGGCAACGACGGGCTGTGCCCATCGCGCCCTTGCGTGCGGTTGTGCGTGCTGGGCCCGCTTCTGTCACGTCCGCTGATGGGGGATCTGGGTCCCACGGATGACTCCAGAAGAGACGCCTTCGCTGGCCTGGACGATGCTGTCGCGTGTACATTTCCCGTGAACTGCAGTGGTCCCAGGACCAGACGCGAACCCCCGTTCGAGTCGCCGCGGCAACACGCGGCGCCGGAGGGGTTCGGGGATGCCAGACTCGGGGCCTGGGCGCATTGGGGGCCGCACTGCACCCCGGTGGCCGCTGACGGGTACGCCCGCCGATAGGAGGGACACGCCGTGGAACCCATCTCAGCGCGAGACCGCGAGATCCTGAGGTTGCGGGCGCAGCACAAGCGCGACTACGCGGGTTCGCCGCGGAACGAAACCGTCTTGAAGAAATGGCGGGCGCAGGCGGAGGGTCGGCGCGACTCGCCGCCGGTCCGGTTCCTGCCCTCGAACTTCCTCCACGAGGTCGTCACACCACGCCTTCAGTGCGAGGGCGAGCAGGCGCGCGGGATCGAGGCAGGCCTGCTCGGAACGCTGATCGGGTGCGAGTTGTTCGATGACGACACGCCGATCTCACCGACCTTCGACATGGGCTGGCACACCTATGCGCAGCCCTTCGGCCTGGCGTCCAAGATCACGCGCGCCGAGGGGCCACACGCGAAGGGCTTCCATATCGATCCGGTCATCAGCGACCTCGCCGCAGAGATCGGCAGACTGCGGGGCGGCTCATTCGGCGTCGACCGCGAAGGCACGGCGCGCCGGTGCGAGTTGCTGGAGGGGCTGTTCGGCGACGTCCTGCCGGTGCGCATGGTCATGGGCAGCCTGCCGGGCTCGATGACCAACCCGCTTGTCCACCTGATGGGCATGGAGGCCTACTACATCGCCATGTACGACTGCCCGGACGCCGTGCACGAGGCCATGGAGATGGCAACCCAGGTCTACGAGCGCTACTACGACTTCCTGGAGAAGGAGCAGTTGCTGTTGCCGACGAACGGTTTCAGCCCCCTGGCCCAGGAGTCCTTCGCCTTCACCGATGAACTGCCGGCGGAGGCTGTGACGCGCACGACGGAGTGCTGGGGCTTCCTCGAATCGCAGGAGACTACAGCGGTCTCGGCGGACACCTTCGGCGAGTTCGTGTTCCCCTACCAGCAGCGCCTGGTGGACCGCTTCGGTCTGCTCTCCTACGGGTGCTGCGAACGCGTCGACGCCATCTGGCCGGGCTACCTGTCAACCTGGCCCAGGCTGCGCAAGCTGTCCGTCTCCCCCTTCAACGACGAACCCCGCCTCGGCGAGTACCTGCGCGGCAGCCGCGTCGTGTACTACTGCAAGCCCAGGGCCGAATTCGTGACCTGTGACGGACCGCTCAACGACGGGGCCATCACGGCGTACTTCAGGGGTGTCTGCGAGGCGGCGAGCGGCTGTCTCTTCGAGATCGCGCAACGGGAGGTGGGCACGATCTTCGGCGATGTCGAGCGGGCCCGCCACTATGTGCACCTCGCCAAGGAGGCTGTCGACGCCTACTGGCATCCCTGACTCGGGTACGACCTGCACCCGGAGCAGATCCGTGCTTCCGTTCAGACCCCACTGGCTCTCCGAGGGGGACACCGGCACCGGTCCCAGCATTCACTCCAACGGGATGGTCACTCCCTGAGCGGCGGCATCTGCCCGCGTCTGCGGAGTGCCGCCCCAGCTCGTGTAGGCGTCTACCCAGGGAGCGGCCGGGCAATCGCCGGGTGAGCCGCTCCCGAAATCCTCTGTCGCCACGCCCTGTGGGCCTGCTGCCTGAGCTGGCTTGGGCGCTGCCAGTTCCTGCTTCTGCCCCTGTGCCGGGGACGGTGTCGGCGGACTCTCGGGGATCTGGATCTGCGGGGCCAGGCAGACACGGAAGCCATAGTTGCCACGCGCCTCGTCCGGCCTATCGGAGTCCCGCTGGTTCGACCGGCACGGCCTGCCACCCCAGGAGCCGCCGCGAACCGCGCGCTGCGCGACCGCCTGCGGACGCGCGGGGTCGGCACCGCGGCCAGCCACCGCTTGCAGATTCACGGGGTCGACACTGGCGGAACGCCCGTAGTAGTCCGGGTCAAACCAGTCGAGGCACCACTCGTCGACGTTACCGGTCATATCATGCAGGCCCAGCTCATTCGGCTGCTTCTGGCCCGCAGCACGCGGGCCCATGCGGCAACTGCGGCCCCCGGCGTGCGCTGACCATGCCACCTCATCAGGATTGTTCGATCCGGCGTAGGTGTACCCCTTGGAGCCTGCGCCGCCCCGCGCCGCGTACTCCCATTCGGCCTCTGTCGGGAGGCGGTACTCGTATCCCGCCGGGATGCGCCCGGTGGCGCGCTCATGCTCCGTGAGCCTGACGCAGAACGCCACCGCGTCACGCCAACGGACACAGTCCACTGGGTACCGCGTCCCCGGACGCACGGGGAGATGACGCGCCAGTTGCTGAGGGGACAGCACGCCGGCAAGCGCCTCCTCGCGCTGCTGCGCTGGCGTTGTCCCCATCACAGCCTGCCATTCCGCCCACGTCACTTCATACTTGCCGACCCAGAACCCGCGTGAGATCTGCACTGAGTGCACCGGCCTCTCCCGCGCTGCACCATCCGTCGAGCCCATCGGGAAGCCCCCCGAGGCAACCCAGGCCAACTCCATCCGCAGGCCCGGCACGGTCCAGGTCCGGCCCTCGGCGGGGCCCGGCACCGCGGCGGTCTGTCTGCCTGCCTCCGTACTCAGCCTGGGCCTGTCTTCGCCCGACCCTAGCTCCTGCGCCGTGTATTCCGGCGCGATCTCCAGGTACGGCCAGCCGCCCTCGCGGAACGCCGGGCGTTCGTCCCAGGAGATGCCAATGACGGACACGCCCCCCTCGTCGCCGTCATCGTGTGCCACATAGGCGGTCTTCCCGTCCTTCGCGAACTCGATGTCAAGCATGCCAGGGGGCAGACCCTCGAGCGAAGCCACGACCGCTTCCCTCTCAAGATCGAGGACTGTGATCACTCCGTCCTCGCCAGAGAGGACGAAGATGAGGGGCCCGCCGGGGTGCAGCCCGACATTCGATGGCGCATGTGGCAGATCGATCTGGCTGGTCTCCCGCAGGGTCGACTGCTCGACCACATGAAGAGTCCAGCTCCCCCTATCCCCGACATAGAGCAGGCCTCCCACGCGGACCACTCCGTTCAGAGATCCCCTCGTGCCCAGCCCGTCCGCCAGGATCACTTTCCGGGTCACCCGGATGCGGTCCTGCACGGAGATCTCGAGGAGTGCAGGCCCTTCCGTAAGGCTGCCGCCCGCAGCCACGTACATCATCGACTGGTCCTCAGAGAAGGCCGCGGTCGCAGCGGACACCGGCCGGCCCGTGAACATGGTCGCGAACACTCGGAAGCTCCCACCCGATGTGTCAACCAGGGTCATCTCGGTCGAGGGAGCGAGGTGGACGGGGTCGCCGTCCGCGGTACCGAAGTACAAGATGAGCCGCGAGCCGTCGGGCCTTAGCCACAGGTTGCCCCAATGGCCAAAGCCCATGGCTTCCCTGGCACCGCCGTCTGCGGTGTCGTATACAGACACCGTTCCGCCGTAGTGGGGGGGGCCATACACAAACCGCCCGTCTGGCGATACCGCGACGCCGCCGGCACACCCACCCCTTGAGATCCGCTCCAGCAGCACGAAGTCTGTCGTGGAGATGACTGAGATTGCGTCGCCCGGATCGTGTCGGCCTGTCCAAGCGTGCGCCGCGTACAACCTCGACCCGTCCGGAGCCAGCGCGATATCGGCAACCGCGTGATTGCCGCGCCACTCGTCGATGCCACGCCAGATCTCGGTGCCAGGCACAAAACGCAGGAGTCGCAGTTTGCCGCCGTGTTCGCTTCCGCGGGGACCGGATCCCCCGCCGGTGTGCGCCTGAGGAATCAGCACCAGTGCCAGCGCGGCGACCGCCATCCTGGCTGGCCAGCTGAGCCGCTGCGAGAGCCCCCGCTCCGGGTCGAGAATGCGCTGTAGACGGAAAGCGATCCGCGCCCGGGGCTCCACGATGCCGACGTAGGCCGGTGTCAGCCACTGCCGTTCGCTCCCCTGCCGCAGCACCCTGAGCAGCGACTCGCCGTATGCCTCGCGCCCGCTACCAAGGTGGGCCAGGACCAGGTCGTCGACGACCAGTTCGCGCTCGGCCCGGAGACGCAGGTTCGCCACCCATACCAAGGGGTGGAACCAGTAAACTGTCTGGAGGACGACCTGCAGCCAGTTCACCCACAGGTCGCACCGGCGGCAGTGAGCCAGCTCGTGAAGGAGAATGGGCCTTACCTCTGCGGGCCCGAGCGTCCTCAGCACGGCGGCGGGTAGCACGATCACTGGGCAGAGCAAGCCGACAAGCACAGGCGAACTGGCCCCCTCGACGGCCAGAACGGGGACAGGCCTTCGAACCCGCATGGCGCCCTGCGCTCCACGCAACTCGGCCAGGACCCAGGGCTCGGTTACCGGCGTACCGGACCGTACCTGCTGACGTGTACGCATCCAGGACAGCAGGAGCATGCCGGCCATTGCCAGCACCCCCACGCCCCAGATCACGACCGGCGTGAGCCCGATCCACGGCACGGCGGGGCTGAGGGTGCGCGGCAGTGGTCCTGCGGCCGGCGTGACGGCTGCCACCGAGTTACGCCGGACCGCGGCCACCTCCGGGGAGCGAACGCCGGCCGGGCTTGGTGGGCCGAGCTCCGGTCGTCCCGGAGCGGCAGAGACGTCCTGCTGCGGGACCGGCGGTGGCAAGGACACGGCCGCTGCCTCGTGTGGGACCGGGCCCAACGGCTCCGGGAGCCACCAACTGATACCCGTCGGGAGTGCGAGGTCCGGGGGCAAGCAAAGCTCGATCAGGACCAGCGACCAGAGGGCATATCGGAAGCGGGGCGAGGCCCGTCTGGCGAGCAACGAGACAGCGAACACCACAGCGACCAGTACGCTGACCTGCCAGGATGCGGCTAGCAGCCAGCCCTCCCATTCGGATGCCCAGCGGCCCGGCAGCGTCCCCCAGTCCATCGTTACGGTCCCCCTCTGCCCCTGTGCTGCGCGACGATCTGCTCAAGCTGCGCCAGGTCCTCGGGGCTGAGCCCCTTGCTCTCGACGTAGTAGGCCACAAACGGCGACACCAAGCCACCCAGTACGCGGTCCGAGAACTCGCTCACGGCCTGCCGGAGGGCCTTGGCGCGCGGAACGGCAGACGAATACAGGAACGAGTTCCCGACGCGCTGTGGCTTTACCCATCCCTTGGCCGCGAGGCGCCTCATCAGGGTCTTGACCGTGTCGTACGCCCAGGCATTTCCCTTGGGGAGCTTCGCGTATAGGTCGCCCAGAGCCAGCGGACCGTGGTCCCAGAGGACCCGCATCAAGGGCCATTCCGTGGGCGACAGGCGGGGGAGCTTCGGTCCCGACGTTGTCTTGGCCATCGGCCTTCCCTCTTGTGGAGCTTGCTGCTTCTTATAGTTACATATGTATCCCGCAATGGGCTGTTTGTCAAGCCCTGGTGCTCGGCGCGACGAAGACAGGGCGCATGGCTCGCTCAGAGGCCGGGGCTCGCACAAGGGCTGCCCCGCGGCATATCTGTGCAGGGCAGAGGTCCGGCGAGGTGTATGGCTGAGAGGAGAGGCGGCACGGGCCGTGCTGCGGAGCGGGCAGAAGGGGACAAGGCGCCGTCGCCCGGCAGGCCTCACGGCCCGCGCAGGCCACCGCGTAGCCCCGCCCCCGGGAGGCCGAGACTTGCCGGTGCGGATCACCGATGGTCCAGCACGCCTGAGGCGCCGCAAGGCTGGATGCGGTGGACCATGACTCCAGTCCTCTGCGCGAGCAGGTCCGGGTCCCTCCCTCGTCACACCACCGCGAAGGGACTCGTGTCGGGGTGGAACACGGTCTTCAGTCCGGCGAGCTCCTGGTCCAGGCGTGCGGCGAAAGGCCTCACGCCTGGATTCTCACTCAGCGCGTGCCCGGTCTCGATCAGCGGCACCCCGGGGTCCTGCGCGAAACTGAAGCCGTACTCGTCGCACTCGCCATCATCTCGAACCCCAGCCGCCCGAGGCACCTCAGTGAACGTCTCGAGTGTTCTCATAGTCTTGCCCTCTCCGCCTCGCCCTGGTTTACGCCGTCCAAGCAGGCCGACCCCCCGCCGGGCATCCCACCGTGACCCTGTGTGGTGACCGCGGGTTGGGGGAAGAACGGGCAAGTCAGAAAGTGACGGGCGCGGGGCGAAGTCGCAACATGCTCGGGAATAGCATGTTGAGGTAGATCGAAAGAGGGGCTCCATGGTGCCGGAGGAGGGACTCGAACCCACACGACCTTGCGGTCACCAGATTTTGAGTCTAGC
>Ga0172375_10002877_pt1 | contig 26520 bp, 36 predicted proteins | sample LakKiv1m_FD_114537 | JGI IMG/M metagenome (GOLD analysis project Ga0172375, IMG submission 114537) | Freshwater microbial communities from Kabuno Bay, South-Kivu, Congo - kab_092012_11.1m | ecosystem: Environmental > Aquatic > Freshwater > Lake | place: Democratic Republic of the Congo...
ATGACAAAGAGCGAAAAGATGAACAAAAAATACAACATAAACAAGGAAGAAGCGATACCTATAAGGGTAGTTATTACTAAAATTAAGGCAAAACTCGTTTTATGACTTTTGCAACGGTCTCAATTTCGCTTTTACCGCGCGCCATCAGGGCCTCGTAATCCCGCGTTAAACTCAAGCTTGTCCTCGCGGCATAAAAACCGATATCCAGGGTGTTATTAGCGGGAAAAAGATAGCGCAAACTGCTTAATCTATACTGCTCGTCCTCATCCGCCAACTGGCACTGCAATGTCAGTATATCATCGCGGCCTGTTATATTATTATGCGTAAGCGTAGCTGCATAGCGGTTACTGTCAATAAAGCGCGATCCAAAATTATCCCAAGCCAGCCCGAGATGTATCGGCAGGTTGTCCTTCACCTCCAGCGCTGTATCTGTCCCGCCCTGCTGTCCCTTGGAAGGCATTAATACCGCGCGGGCCTTTCTGTCCTGGCGCTCGTTTATCTTAACCAGGTTTTTCTTAAGCGTATTGTAGTTAAAGGGCTCTCCCTTCTTCATTGTAATCTTCTTTTTAAAAAGGCTGTCCTTAAAAAACTGGTTGCCCTTTACCTCGACATCGCCCATAGCCGCTTCCAGGACAGTTATCTCTAAGCTGCCTTCTCCAATCTTCTGCGGCGGGATATAAGCGCGGGACGTGATATATCCATTTTTTCTGTAAAGGTCTGTAATAAGGTTGGCCGCCTTTTGCATTTCCTTTAAAGAGAGTTCCTTGTTTTCAAAAGGGGCTGTAATGCTGTTTATTTCTTTTGCCCTAAAAAGCGTTACGCCCGTTACAGTAATCTTTTTTACTGAAACCTTCTGCTCTGAACCTTCTGGCAAGGCTGTTTCGGGTATATTCTGTTCTATAGCAGGCGCTGATTCTTTTGTCTCAATCTTTTCTCTCAGCGCCTTTTCAGCGTCCTGCATCTGGCGCATTCTTTCCTGGCCGCCTGTCTCCTGCTCAGGAGGCGGCGCGCCTAAGCAAATATTGGATATCGCAAGGATAGAGATTGCAAAAAATGACCATTTTATTATGTTTTTGCTATTCATAAATTTACCTCTCTGGTTTTAAACATGCTTAATAGTCATGTTATTGTTCCCATTAAACCATATGATAAATCAACGAAAGATATTGTCAATGTTTTTTATCGGCCGGCTTCCTTTACTATAATAGTCAGGGTATTTTTACTGATTTTGTAATCTATCCTTTCTATTTTCTCAAAATATCCTTTTTCCTTATAAGCCGCGAATATTGAATCTATTATCAGATGTATGTCATCTTTTGATATCCAATGGCCCTTGAAAGGCGCGAAGATTTCCATAGTTTTTCTTCTATCAATCAGGGTAATGCCTTTTATGACAGCCTTTCTTAGAAGCATTTTATCGTTTTTATCAACCTTTTCTCTTAGCATCTTCTCGTTATCCAACATTTCCTGAGACCTCATAACAGCGCCAGCAGAATCGTCTTGAGCTGAATAGGCAATTTGGCTGGCCAGGAAAACCATAAAAAAAACAGCGCTCAATGCCGCATATACCGCATATCTTTGTATATACCGCTTAACAGGCCCTGGCAAAAGGCCGCCTAACGGCTCATTAAGATTTATATTACCGCGTATCTCTGTGGCTGATATATCTTTGGCGTTTATATCAAGAAAAATAAAGCCTTCTGGAACTTTTGAGGCCCCAAAACCAGGCCTCTTGACCACTACAAACTTGCATAGAGCGAGTATCTCTCTTAGATCCTTCCATTTATCCAAGTCTTTTAAAGAGTCAGCGCCTGTAATAAAAAAAAGCTCTGCCTTGCAGCCATATTTTCTTCTGAGCCGCCTTAAGGTTTCAACTGAATAAGACCTGCCTTTTCTCTTTATCTCCATGTCTGAAAGCCTGAAGTTTTTTCGGCCTTTAATGGCAAGTTTAAGCATATTAAATCTATGCCTTGCGGAAGTGACTTTCTGGCCTTTTTTATGAGGAGGTAGATACGCGGGTATAAATATAACCTTATCCAGGCTTAGCTTTTTACATACCTTTTCAGCCAAATATATATGCCCATTATGCACTGGATCAAATGTCCCGCCTAAGATACCAATTCTAATCATATATTCCTTAATAACCTATAACATTACATCGATTTTTTTAATTTCCAAAAGCTTACAGAAGCGCATTATGGTGTAAAGCGTGACATTTTTTCTGCCCTCTTCTACGCGGGAAACATCAGGCTGTTTCATCCCTAAGCGCAGCGCCAATTGTTTTTGACTCAAGCCTTTCTTAAGCCTTGCTTCTTTGATTAACTTGCCGAATTTCTGAAAAAGAACAGGCCTGTCGCCCGTAGGTTTTCTGCGCTTTAGTTTTTGCTTCTCCACAAACTGTTCGTAAATCGTCTCCCACCAATCCCTAAAGTCTGATTGACGCGCGCGTTTTATCCAATAAGTCCTGATTTTAGGCCAGTTATCTACAAAAGCGCTATCGGAAATTAACGAAAATAATTCAGCGGGTTTGTCGCAGCGCGATAAAAAAACAACCATCTTAGCCGGAAACTGCGGATGGCTGGGGTTTTTAAGTATCACAGCCGCTTCTTTAAGCGCTTTTTTGTTTATATCCCAGAAATATTTTGCAATATTCATTTTTCTATAACCTCTTTGGCGAATTGCTTGATCTCCTCTTCAAGATGAATAATCAACTCATGCGCATTAAATCCGGAATCGTAAATATCCAGATCCATAAGCGCGAGTTTGAGCTCTTGCCGGGAGAATGACCTGTACCAATGGACCATGCCCTTTTGAAACTGGGGAGAGACGCCGCGCAAAAACAGATGCAGGGGCTGTATCTGTTTTGAAAGCATATACACGTCAAATACATCGCGCGCTTCTTTACGGCCCTCTCTGATTTGCCTGCCGATTTCGTCTGTTACAGTTTGAACACCGGCAATCGCGGCAATCTTATGCAGAAATAAATCTTTTGCTTTATATACACGGACTCCGTCAATTTTTTGTATCGAGGGCCTCGGGATAATAACCTCTTCAACAAAATCTATCTTTAGCGGACGGGATGAGCCTTTGACCGGCATAGTATAAAACCTCACTCGCGCCCTGCCACCGGCAATGAATTCAGATTCCATGGTAATCTCTTTCCGCGCGCGTTTCTGAAACGCGGATACCAGGCTGTTTATTTCCCTCTCATCGTATTTACAAGAAAAAAAATCTAAGTCAGAGGAAAACCTGTGATGAAGATAATATAGTTCAAGCGCTGTGCCTCCGGCTAGCGAGAAATCATCAGCTTTGGCTGAAAAGACCTCTAAAATAAGCTGTTGCGCTTCCCTTAGCTTTAAGTTCATCGAATATATGCCTTTTTTTATATATAGGTTATAAGCTATCTCAATATAGATTATATACTATATTTACAAATTGTCAAGCGGAATGTATAGCCTTGTTATGGATAGCTTCCGACACCTCGCACACTATCTCGGACAGCGTCGGATGGGCGTGGATTACGCCTGCCAGTTTTTCGGATGTTATGCCAAACTGAATACATGGGGTAATCTCTGCTATCAGCTCTGTGGCGCGAGGCCCTATTATCTGGCAGCCCAGGATTTTATCGCTTTTAGCGTCAACTATCAGTTTTATAAAACCGTCAGGCTCTCCGATTATATGGGATTTACCTATTGCAGAAAATAAGAACTTCCTGGCTTTTATGCCTATGCCTTTATTTTTAGCGGTTTTTTCGTTTAAACCAACGCTTGCAATTTCGGGATGCGTAAAAATACAGCCTGGGACAGCATTGTAATCTATAGCCTGTCTATTACCTGCAATACCCTCTACCGCTACAATACCTTCCCGCGACGCCAGATGAGCAAGCAGCATGCCGCCTTTTACATCCCCCACAGCATAGATATTTTTAATGTTAGTCCTGAAGGCCTCATCTACCTTTATCCATCCCTTGTCGCATTCTATCCCGAGCGCCTCAATGCCAAGGCCTTTTGAATTAGGCGATCGGCCCACGGCAATAAGCGCCTTATCACCTTTATCTATTTTATCAATCTTTGTGTTAGTCAACACCTTTATGCCTCTTTTCTTAAAGATTTGTTCTATTTTACGCGCTATTTCCTCATCTTCATTAGGTAAAAGCTGCGGCATTGCTTCGATTATTGTTATTTCCGAGCCGAAAGACCTGAATATGGACGCAAATTCGCATCCTATTACCCCGCCGCCCACTATTGTAAGTCTTTCAGGTATGGCCTTTAATTCCAGGATATCTGTGCTGGATAAAATATCTGTATGGTTGAATGGTAAGCCTGGAAGTTCAAAAGGAATCGAGCCTGTGGCTATTAGAATATTTCTGGCTTCTATTTCTAAGCTGGCGGTTTTTATAGTAGTATGGCTTTTTATCTCTGCCTTTTCTCTTATTATTTCAAGTTTTCTGGCTTTCATAAGCGTCTCAATGCCCATTGAAAGCTTTTTTACAATTGCCTCTTTTCTATCATATACTTTCCTGAAATCCAGGTCAAAACCTTTTACATCTATCCCAAATTCAGACGCTCGTTCTATATTATATAAAGCGTTAGCCGACGCTGAAAACGCTTTTGTAGGGATACAGCCCCAGTTTAAACAAACCCCGCCTATCCTGTTTTCTTCAAATATACAGGTTTTAAGCCCGAGCTGGGCAGCCCTTATAGCCGCTACATAACCTGCCGGCCCAGAACCAATTATCGCTAAATCGTATTTATTCATAGCTTTTTAAATTTTTCTCTCAGCCTAACTTTACAAATGGTGCATGGCACGAATTGTAAAGTTAAGGGGATTTATTGAAAAATCTGGCTAATGCCTTGGCGAATTTGGCGGGCGGATTCTTGAAACTGGATTTTTTCTTCAGGGGTCAGGGTTATTTTTACAACCTCTTTTACTCCTGAAGAATTCAGGATTACAGGGACGCCTATATAGATATCTTTCTCATTGTATTGCCCATTGAGATACGCGCTGGCGCAAAGGGCCCTGTCTTCATTTTTTATTATAGCCTTTAACATAAAAAACACAGAGGCTGATGGCGCAAAATACGCGCTTCCTGTGCCAAGGTGTTTAACTATCTCTGCCCCGCGGTTTCTGGCAAGATTAGATGTCTCAGAAAACATCTTCTCAGATATATTTTTTGACCTGTTCACGGGAACCATGGTGTCTCCATGGCTGCCCATCATAAGGGCCTTACCCTGCTCAATATCCTGGTTTCTTTCCCAGAGGGCATTAATAAATCTCGCGCTGTCTAAAACGCCCGCCATCCCAATAACCTTTTTCGGGTTAAAACCTGTTTCCTTCATCACAATATAGGTCATTACATCCAGCGGGTTTGTAACCACTATTATTATAGCTGACGGGCAATATCTTTTAATCTGGCAGGATATCCCTTTTATTATCTCTGTATTTTTCTTAAGGAGGTCTTCGCGCGTCATGCCAGGTTTCCTAGCCAGGCCCGCTGTAATAACCACTATGCCAGAACCTTCTATGTCCTTAAAATCCTCTGTGCCATGTATCTTTGACCTGGAATTGACTATAGGCCTCGCGTCAGATATATCCAATGCCTTGCCCTTTGCCATACCAGGCACAACATCCAGTAAAACAACATCCGCGAGATCAGCATCTATAACCCTGGACGCAGTCATCGCGCCTACATTTCCAGCTCCTATAATAGCAATTTTCATAGCTAATCGAGCGATTAAGCGATTATGTAATTAAGCGATTATGTAGATCAACTAAATCGCTTAATAACTCAATCGCCTAATCGCCTCTCTATCGTTTGAACTCAACTCAATCGCCCAATAACCCAATCGCCTAATCGCTTCTCTATTATTTAAGCTTAGCAATAATCGCATCCGCCATCTGGCTCGTGCCAACAGCTGTTGGATCATTGCGGTCTTTCTTTAAATCATATGTGACATATTTGCCTTCCGCGATTATCTCTTCTGTGGCTTTTTGAAGCCTGTCAGCAGCTTTTTCTTCGCGCAAATAGCGCAACATCAACACCCCTGAAAGTATCATTGCGGTAGGATTAACCTTATTCATGCCTGCATACTTAGGCGCGCTGCCATGGACTGCCTCAAACAACGCCATACTGTCGCCTATGTTGGCGCCAGGCGCGATGCCAAGCCCTCCGATAAGGCCCGCGCAAAGATCAGACAATATATCCCCATACAGGTTTGGCAGGACAAGGACATCATAGAGTTCAGGCTTCTGGACAAGCTGCATGCACATATTATCCACTATCCTGTCCTCAAACTCTATTTTACCCTTATATTTTTCAGCTACTTCTCTCGCGCACTTTAAAAAAAGGCCGTCAGTCTCTTTCATTATATTAGCCTTATGGACAGCTGTGACTTTTTTTCTGCCATTTTTAACAGCGTAATCAAACGCAAACTTCACTATCCTTTTGGACGCGTTTATGGAAATAGGCTTTACACCTATGGCTGAATCCTTTTTTATAGAAATCCCGCTCAGCTCCTCAATATTTTTTATAACATCCTCTGTCCTTTCAAGCCCCTGGCTGAATTCTATGCCTGCATACAGGTCTTCTGTGTTTTCCCTCACAACTACAAGGTCTATATCCGTATATCTGCTCTTTACGCCTTTTATCAGTTTGCATGGCCTAAGGCACGCGTATAAGTCAAGCGCTTTTCTTAACTGCACATTCACTGACCTGAAGCCCTTGCCCACAGGGGTTATTATCGGGCCTTTTATAGCTACTTTATTTTTTCTTACAGAATCCAGGACCTGGGCAGGCAAGACTGTCCCGTATTTAGCGACAGCCTCTTCGCCAGCTATCTGTTCTTCCCATTCTATCTTTACGCCCGTAGCGTCAACGCACCTTTGAGCGGCGAGGCTGACTTCTCTCCCTATGCCATCGCCGGGTATTATGGTAACTTTATGAGACAATTAAAACCTCCTTAACGTAAAACACAAAGCACAAATTACACAAAACACAAACAAGGCAGTTTGTATTTTGTGTTTTTGAATATTATTTGTATCTTGATTATTGGTAATTTTATATTACTCATCAATCTTCAAGCTTCCATACTTTTTATAATAATTAACTATGCCGCCCACATCTATAAGGTCTCTCTGAAATTTTGTGAAAGGCTTTATATCCAGTGTATATCTTTTTTCCTGGCATGTCACAACGCCTCTCTCAATGTCCAGCTCTATAAGGTCGTCTTTCCCTATCTTATCAGTATCGCATTCTATAAGAGGCAGGCCGAGATTAAAGGCGTTTCTATAGAATATGCGCGCAAAGCTTTTAGCAAGCACTGCGTGGCATCCCGCGTATTTAAGGGCTATCGGCGCCTGCTCCCTTGAAGAACCGCAGCCAAAATTACTGCCGGCAGCTACGAAAAACTTATCCCTGCCGACTTTCTTGTGGAATTCAGGGTCTATATCTTCAAACACATGCTGGGCAAGCTGGTTAGGGTCTGTAATTGAAAACTTGTATCTGCCGGAAATAATCAGGTCTGTATTAATATCATTTCCAAATTTGTAAGCTGCGCCTCTCATAATCAATACCTATTCCTTATAAGTTTCTGACTTCGTCAGGATTTTTAATATATGTTTTAAAAACGTCCTCATCGATAAGGCCTTTCTGGAAAAGCGACTTCAAGGACTTGTCCATTGTATGCATGCCATGCTGGCCGCTGGTCTGGATATGCGTGAGAAGCTGCTCGGTCTCATGCTCGCGGATAAGATTCCTTATCGCGTTAGTGGCTATCATTACCTCTGTAGCAATAATCCTCCCAGGCCTGTCTTTTCTCGGCAATAACTGCTGAGAGATAACCCCCTGCAGGGTGGTTGAAAGCTGGACCTTTATCTGCTCCTGCTGGTAAGGCGGAAAAACATCTATAATCCTGTCAATAGTCTGGGACGCGTCAGGTGTATGCAATGTCGCGAGCACAAGATGGCCTGTCTCTGCCGCAGTTAGGACAGTAGATATAGTTTCTACATCCCTCATCTCTCCCACTATTATTATATTTGGATCCTGCCTTAGCGCATGGACCAGCGCATTCGCGAAAGACCTGGTATCAGCGTAAACCTCTCTCTGCTTAATTATACTGCGCTTATTGACATGCACAAATTCTATAGGGTCCTCCACAGCGATAATTATCGCCTGGCGTTCAGTATTTATAAGGTCTACCATCGCAGCGAGAGTCGTGGTCTTTCCGACCCCTGTAGGGCCTGTAATAAGCACAAGTCCCTGCGTCTTACGGCAAAGTTCTGAAACAACTGGCGGCAGGCCGAGCTCCGCGAGGGTCTTTATCTTCAAAGACACCAGCCTGAAGGCCGCTTCCACGCTCCCCCTCTGCATGTGCACGTTTACCCTAAACCTGTTCAGGCCAGGGACATCTAATGAAAGATCCAGTTCCAGGTCCCTTTCAAAAACAGCTTTCTGCCTGTCATCCAGTATGCTATATACAAGCCTCTTGCACGCCTCTTTCTCAAGTTTTGGGAGATTTAAAGGTATAAGCTTTCCATCTATCCTGATAATAGGCGATGAGTCGGCTGTAATATGAAGATCCGAGGCGTTCCTGTCAACAGCTGTTTTTAAAAGCTCTCTTATATCCACGATTTATCTCTCCTTGCTTTATACTATAATACAGGTTGCATCTCTTTTGCAACCTCACGCAACCTGACGAAACCTTACGCAATCTCCACGCTATAATCATTTTATATACTTCCTTGGATCTGTTATTTTCCCCTCAATAGCAGACGCTGCCACAGTAGCAGGAGAACCAAGATAAATAAAAGCCTCGGGATTGCCCATCCTGCCCTTAAAGTTTCTGTTAGCGGTAGATATACAATTTTCCCCATTAGCCAAAACGCCGTTATGCGTCCCTACGCATGGCCCGCAGCCAGGCGCGACTACAGAAGCTCCAGATTTTATAAACGCTGTTATCATGCCCTTTCCTATGGCTTGCTGAAAAATATCCTTTGAAGCAGGGGCTATTATCATCCTCACATTTTTATTTACCTTTCTATTCTTCAGAATAGAATAAGCTATGGACAGGTCCTCAAACCTTCCGTTAGTGCACGTCCCTAAGAATGCCTGGTCTATCCTGGTTTTTTTTATTTTATCCGCTGCTATAACATTATCAACAGTATGCGGCATCGCTATTTGAGGCGCAATTTTACTCACATCAAATTCCAGCACCTCTGCATACTTCGCATCTTTGTCACTTTTTAATTCACCACGTGAAGCGTTCGGCGTGAAGCGTGCAGCGTGAAGCGTGAAGCGTGAAGCCCTATGCGCTTTTAACCATTTATACGTCTTCTCATCCGGCTCCATCAGCCCTGCCTTTGCGCCCATTTCAATTGCCATATTAGATATGGTAAAACGAGCATCTACGCTTAAACCTCTGATATATTCCCCTGAAAATTCAACTGCCTTGTATGTGGCATAATCAGCCCCCAGTTTTCCTATTATAAAAAGTATCACATCCTTTGAATAAACGCCTTTTTTTGCCTTACCTCTAAGGATTATCTTTATTGTCTCCGGGACCTTAAACCAGTTTTTTCCGGAAGCGAGCGCCACTGCCACATCGGTAGATCCCATACCTGTTGAAAAAACCCCTAAAGCCCCATAGGTGCATGTATGGGAATCCGCCCCGACTACCAGGTCTCCTGGCATAACGAGCCCTGATTCAGGCACAACCTGATGGCACACGCCGCATCCAATATCAAATATTTTAAGGCTGTGCTCTTTTGCGAAATTGCGCATCTTTTTATGGACTTCAGAAACCCCTATGCTTGGGCTGGGGGCGCTGTGATCTATGACCATACGGAATTTATCTTTATTGAAAACCTTTTTTGCTCCAAGGTCCCTGAACGCGTCTATGACAAGCATGCTGGTCCCGTCCTGGCCAAAGCAAAAATCTATATCTGCGACCATAACATCCCCTGCCCTTGCGTCTTTGTTGGCGTGTAAACTAAATATCTTTTCTGTTATTGTTTTACCCATAAACCGTACCGCCGGCGCAGCGGGCCAACTGGCCCGCTGCGCCGGCACGATTAATTAGTTCTTATTAAACCACTCTTCTATCCTGTCAAGGCCCTTTTTGATATTCTCCATGCTGGTAGCAAAGCTCAGCCTTATGTGGGCATCGGAGCCGAAAACCTTGCCCGGCACAACAGCTACCATTGCTTCGCTTAACAGCCTGTCGCTGGCTTCCAGGCTGGACAATCCAGCCTTGCTTATCCTGCAGAAAATATAAAAAGCGCCTCCCGGCTTCAAGCAGGAAAGCCCCTTAATTTTATTTATTCTTTCCACCATATAGTTTCTTCTCTTCTCAAACTCTATCCTCATTTTATCTATTACAATGCCTGTCTCGCCATTATTAAGCCCTTCCAGCGTGGCCATCTGGCTTATAGACGTAGGGTTGGATGTAGAATGGCTTTGTATATTTTTAATAGCCGTCACAAGCTCATTATCAGGCGAGGCAATATACCCTATCCTCCATCCTGTCATCGCGAAGCTCTTGGAAACCCCGTTTACCACAACAGTATTTTTAAATATATCTTCTCCGAGAGACGCTATGGAGACATGAGAGTTGCCGTCAAATATAATCTTTTCATAGATCTCGTCGCTAATAATCAAAACCCCTCTCTCAGCGGCTATCTCGCCTATCTCCCGCAGCTCTTCTTTAGAATAGATAGCCCCTGTTGGATTAGACGGGCTGTTTATTATGAAAATCTTTGTCTTTTTTGTTATTGCCTTTTTAAGCTGAGATGAGGATACCCTGAAACCTGAAGAATCATCTGTCTGAATAAATACAGGCCTTGCCTCTGCCAAATTTGCCATCTCAGGATAACTCAACCAGTAAGGGGCAGGTATGATCACCTCGTCCCCTTTCTCGCATACTGCCTGAATTATATTATAAAGCGAATGTTTTGCCCCGCAGGAAACAACTATCTGGGAAGGGCTGTAGGTAAGGCTGTTGTCTTTATGGAATTTATCGCAGATCGCCTTTTTCAGCTCATCAGTACCTGATTCAGCTGTGTATTTGGTGAAACCCTGCTGGATAGCCTTTATCCCTGCTGCCTTTATGTGGTCAGGGGTGTCAAAATCCGGCTCGCCTGCGCCAAAGCCTATTACATCTATGCCTTCCTGTTTCATCTTTTTGGCTTTGGCGGCAATAGCAAGGGTTAATGAAGGAGATACGCTTTTTGCGCGGGAAGAAAGTTTCATTTTTTTATATAAATCAATCGCCTTTGCGCCCGAAAAATTTCTTAAAGAACCCCGGCCTGCCAATCGGCTTCTCGTGCTTCTTTGGCTGAGGCGCTTCTTTTTTGTGCTCCTCTTTCTTGTGCTCTTCTTTCTTTATCTCAGGCTCGGAAACCTTCTCATTTTTCTCAATCGCAATATCATCAGCCTTAACAGCGGGCTTTTTTTCCGCTTTCTTCTTAGGCTCAGGAGGCTTAGGTTTTTCTACAAACTCAAGTATAGCCAGCTGCGCATTATCTCCATGCCTGTTTTTAGTCAGCATGACCCTTGTATAACCGCCTTTCCTGTCTTTAAACAAAGGCGCTATCTCATTAAAAAGCATGCCTACTAATTTTCTGTCGCCAAGAATAGAATATGCCCTGCGTTGATTAGCAACTGTCTTTTCCTTGCCAAGGGTAATGAGTTTATCCGCCAGCCGTGATACCTCTTTAGCCTTAGTCTTTGTAGTAGAGACAGACTTACTGATAATAAGGGCTGAAACAATGCTCTTAAGCGTAGCCTTATAATGGCTCCTCTGCCTTCCGAACTTAACGCTGTGTCTGTGATGTCTCATTAATGAACACTTGATTTACGGCATCTTTCAGGTGCCGTAAATCAATCTCCTTTTAGTTATCTCTTATTTGTGTAAATTAATCCCGAGCGGCCATTGTTTCACAATGCTATCGCGAGGGATATTGCTTTATACTATTTGCCTTTTTCCTTAGGCATTTCCATCCCTAAGGACAACCCCATACCAGTAAGTATTTCAGATATCTCCTGAAGAGACTTTTTCCCAAAGTTTCTATACTGGAGCATCTCCTGCTCTGTTTTGGTCACAAGCTCTCCTATGGTCTTTATGCGGGCCTCTCTTAGACAATTGCCGCTCCTGACAGAAAGTTCTAGATCTGACACAGGGAGCTTGAATTTTTCCATCAGTTCCCTGTTTTCCTGGGTAACCTCTTCCTTCACCTCGTCTTCCACCACAATCTGCCCAAATTTTAAGAAAACCTCCAGGTGTTTATGCAATATATGAGACGCGTAAAGTATGGTGTCTTTAGGCTCCATACTGCCGTTTGTCCATATCTCTAATATTAATTTATCATAATCAGTTATCTGGCCAACCCTGGTGTTCTCTACGCGATAGCTCACCCTTTTCACTGGGGCAAATATGGAATCTATAGGTATTACGCCTATTGCCTGGCCATCTTTTTTATTTCTCTCCGAAGGCACAAAGCCCCTGCCCCTGCCTATCTCAAGCTCCATGTTAAAACTTGCGTCCTTGGTAAGGGTCGCTATATGCAAATCAGGATTGATCACCTCTACTGTCTCATCGGTTATTATATCCTTTGCAGTAATCTCCCCTTTTTTGGATGCCTTTAAACGCAATATCTTTGGGGTGCGGGACTCTGATTTCAGTATCAGCTGTTTTATGTTTAAAATAATCTGCGGGACATCTTCCAGCACTCCAGGTATAGTAGAGAACTCATGCAATACGCCGTCTATCTTTACAGACGTAACAGCGGTCCCTTCTATAGAGGATATAAGAATGCGCCTCAGAGAGTTCCCTATTGTGGACCCAAAACCCCGCTCAAACGGCTCTGCGATAAATTTTCCATATGTCTTGGAATAACTGGCCTCATCGCTATCCAGTCTTTTTGGCATCTCAAATGTCTTCCAACTTATCCCCATTTATTACCCCCTCTTTCAGGGACAAGGGACAGGGAACAAGGGACAAGAAAAATCTAATCCCATATATGGATTTTAGTTTTTCCCTTGTCTCTTGTCCCTTGTCTCTTGTCCCTAACTTAATTGCTATTTTTTTTATTTTGAATACAACTCTACTATCAACTGCTCTTTTATATCAGCCGCCAGATCGCTTCTTTCAGGCAGCCTTGATATCTTTGTCCTGAGGCCCTCCTTATCAACATCTATCCATCCCGGATAACCCCTGTCTTTCAATTTTTCAACAGAATCTTTAACCTTTTTCACTATCCTTTCTTTTGGTTTTATAATTACAATATCTCCTGTTTTCACAGAGTAAGACGGTATGTCAACCTTCCTATTGTTTACGACAACATGCCCATGCATAACCAACTGCCTCGCCTCAGGCCTTGACGAAACAAATGAAGACCTGAATATAACATTATCTAACCTTCTTTCTAAAAGCTCTAAAAGCTTTGAGCCTGTGATGCCTTTTGACCGGCTGGCTGTCTGGAAATATTTCCTAAACTGGCGCTCCAGTATCCCGTATATCTTTTTCACTTTCTGTTTTTCCCTTAACTGTAATCCGTAGTTTGAAAGCTTGACCCTCTGGCCTTTTCCGTGCTGGCCTGGGGCGTAATTTCTCTTCTCAAAACCGCATTTATCAGTATAGCACCTCTGGCCTTTTAAAAAAAGTTTGGAGCTCTCTCTTCTGCACACCCTGCATGATGATCCTGTATATCTCGCCATCTTTTCTCCTCATTCTTATTAACTTAGCAGCTTATATTTTGCAACCTCTCGAAACCTCTCGCAACCTCAAAAAAAACTAAACCCTTCTCTTCTTCGGCGGCCTGCAGCCATTATGGGGGATAGGCGTTACATCCCTTATAGCGCTTATGCGCAATCCTGCAGCCTGTATAGCCCTTATCGCTGCCTCTCTGCCAGAGCCAGGCCCTTTTACAAACACCTCGACATCTTTAAGGCCATGCTCAAGCGCTTTTTTTGCCGCGTCGCTGGCAGTCACCTGAGCCGCGAATGGCGTTGATTTTTTGGAACCTGTAAAACCAACAGACCCGCAGCTGGACCAGACAATAGCATTGCCCTGTTTATCCGTTATGGTCACTATTGTATTATTAAATGTCGCCAGCACATGGACTATGCCGCTGGCGATATTCTTAACAGCTTTTTTCTTTGTTACCTTAGGCTTCTCTGTCATAAAACTCCTTAATGAGCACTTGACTTATGGAACAAGCGAAACGAGTGTCTGTCAAAATCAAAGATTTTGGCAGAAACATAAGTCGGGGTTTATTTTTAATGACGGCTCGAGATAAGTTCATCTGCATAATTTACGTCGTCTTCGGACTCCGTAAATTATGCCTCACTTATTTTTCAGGCGCCGCTGGTTTAGCAGTCGCTTTTCTTGTCACGCCCACTGTCTTTCTCGGGCCTTTTCTTGTCCTAGCGTTTGTCTTGGTCCTCTGGCCCCTTACAGGCAGGGATTTTCTGTGCCTTAGCCCTCTATACGAACCAATATCTATAAGCCTCTTTATATTCTGAGATATCTCTCTCCTCAAGTCTCCCTCAACCTTATATTCTTTTTGAATTATAGCCGCTACCCTGGAGATCTCATCCTCTTTCAGATCCTTTGACCTTGTGTCAGGATTCACGCCAGCCTGTTTTAATATCCTGGTTGAAGCAGGCAGGCCTATGCCATAAATATAAGTTAATGCCACCTCTATGCGTTTTTCTTTTGGTAAATCTATTCCTGCGATCCTCGCCATCTTTTCTCCTATTATTCCTTGTTCCTAGTTACGAGTTACCGGTTACGAGTTCCTGGTTCCTAATCTATCCTTGCCTTTGTTTATGCTTTGGGTTTGCGCAGATAATCCTCACAACCCTTTTACGTTTTATAATCTTGCATTTATCGCATATAACTTTTACCGAAGCCTTCACTTTCATCATTTACTCCTTACATTAGGGACAAGAGACATGGGACAAGGCAAAATATATAAAATAACCAAAAAAACACTTTTATTTTACTTTCACCTTGTCCCCTGTCCCCTGTTCCTTGTTCCTTGCGTGCTATTTTGCCCTATACGTAATCCTGCCTCTTGTAAGATCGTAAGGCGACAGTTCCATCTTTACCTTATCTCCTGGCAGGATCTTTATAAAATTCATCCTCATTTTTCCAGAGACATGGGCAAGGACAATGTGCCCATTATCCAGCTCAACCCTGAACATCGCATTTGGCAATGACTCTACTACTGTACCTTCTACCTCTATCGCTTCTTCTTTGGGCATATGTCAACCTCTATTTTAGCCTAAGTTAATATCTTTGGCCCGCTGCTTGTAACCGCCACAGTATGCTCAAAATGCGCTGATAATTTTCTATCTTTGGTAACCGCTGTCCAGCCGTCGTTTAACACCTCTACTTCATAGCCGCCTTCATTTATCATCGGCTCTATCGCCAGCACCATGCCTCTCTTTAGCCTAAGGCCTGTTCCCTGTTTCCCGAAATTCGGCACCTCTGGTTCTTCGTGGAGGTTCTTGCCTATGCCATGGCCTACGAATGACCTGACTACTCCGTAATTACGGGACTCCGCAAATAACTGTATCGCGCTTGAGATATCAAAAAGCCTGTTTCCCTCCACTGCCTTTTCTATCCCTATAAACAGCGCTTTTTCTGTGATATCTATAAGAGAGCGGGCTCTTTCGCTTACCCCATCCCCGACAGGCACTGTTATAGCGCTGTCCGCGTAATACCCGTTCTTTTCAATGCCCACATCTATGCTTAATATATCTCCCGAAGAAAGCGTCACATCTCCAGGGATGCCATGCACTACCTGCTCATTTAAAGAAGTGCAGATGACTCCAGGAAACCCCATGTATCCATAAAACGCTGATCTTGAGCCAGACTTCTTTATTATCTCTTCGGCCTTTTTTTCAAGATCAGAGGTTTTTATCCCTGGCCTCGAGGCCGCCTTAAGCTCCTCCAGGATAACCTTGACTATCTTTCCCGCCTCAGATATAAGCTTAAGCTCATTTTCTGACTTTATATCTATCATAAAAAGCGTAAAGTGCAAAGCGAAAAGCGCAAAACTGAAACTTAAAGTTTAAAACTTTAATTCCTAGGATATAGATTTATTTTTAGTTTTAAGCTTTACGCTTAAACTTTACGCTTTGCGCTTTGAGTTTTACGCTAACACACTGTTTTCTTAACGTTAAGTATTTCTATGACCTCTTTGTAAACCTCATGGGCTTCCATGTCGCCTGAAACCTCTGTAAGTATACCCTTGCCCTTATAATAATCTATAAGCTCTTTCGTCTGGCTGTCGTAAACTTCCAATCTCTTCTTTATTGTCTCTTCGCTGTCGTCTTTTCTCTGATAAAGTTCCGCCCCGCATTTATCGCAAACGCCCTGCCTCTTTGGCGGCATGTTAACAATATGATAATTGGCCCCGCACTTGGAGCAAAGCCTCCTGCCCGTCAACCTTAAAACAACAACTTTCAGGCTGGTCTTGAAATACACAACCAGGCCTATTGGCAAATTGAGAGATCCTAATTCTTTATCCAGCTTTCCGGCCTGGTATACTGTCCTCGGAAAACCGTCTAATATAAAATTATTTCGCTCCCGCGCGTCTTTTATGGTACCGAGCATCATCTCTATGACAATATCGTCAGTAACCAGCTCGCCTTTTTCCATAAAGGCTTTCGCCTTTTTGCCTATCTCAGTGCCGTTCTTTACGTTCTCCCTTAGTATGTCCCCTGTGGAAAGGTGGAGAAAACCTTTTTTCTCAGCCAGCATTACAGCCTGCGTCCCCTTGCCAGCTCCAGGAGGGCCTAAAAATACTATTCTCATAGCTATTAAAGGATATTAGGAAATTAGGGGATTAGGGGCAATGTCCCCAATGTCCTAATTCCCTAATAACCCAATCCCCCGCTTATCTCCTTCCCCTGATTCTTCCTTTTTTTAGAAACCCCTCATAATGCCTCATCAGAAGCTGTGACTCCACAGCCCTCACAGTGTCAAGCATAACACCTACTACTATCAAAAGCGCTGTGCCTCCAAAAAAACTGGCTATGAGATACGGTATCTTAAGCCACGCCCCGAGCATATCAGGAAAAACAGCTATGAAAGCTAAAAATATAGCGCCAGGGAGAGTAATCCTTGTCATAATAAAATCAAAATATTCCGCGGTTGGCCTGCCTGGCCTTACTCCAGGGACAAACCCCCCATATTTCTTCATGTTGTCAGCCACATCAGCTGGATTAAATGTGATGGCTGTATAAAAATACGCAAAAAATATAATCAATACACTATAAAGAACAGTATATACTATTTGGCCCCTCATCAGGTTTTCCGCAAACCTCTGAAGCCCTGCGTTAGGTATAAAACCCGCTACTGTCGCGGGAAACATTATTATTGACTGGGCAAATATTATGGGTATAACCCCTGCCTGATTTACCCTCAAAGGTATATAAGTGCTTTGCCCTCCATATACCTTCCTGCCGACTATCCTCTTGGCATATTGGACAGGGATCTTTCTCTGGCCCTGAGTTATTAATATGACAGCCACTACTACCGCGACGCCTATCAAGGCCATAAAAGCCAGCGTGAAAAAAGGGTATTTTATAATGCTCTTCTGCGGGGCAAATATCAGCGTAAACACCTGTTCTAACGCTGTAGGCAGCCTTGAGATTATACCTGCTGTTATAACAAGCGAGATACCATTTCCTATCCCGTGTTCCTGGATCTGCTCTCCTATCCACATTATAAAGGCAGTGCCTGTGGTAAGGGTAATAACTGTCAAAAGCCTGAAACCCCATCCAGGGTGATCAACTATCTGAAGCCCCTGGAATCTCGCAGGGCTCTCCAGCCACAGGCTTATAAAAAATGCCTGGATAATGGAGAGGGCTATTGTCCCGTATCTGGTATATTGTATCATCTTGCGCCTGCCGCCTTCACCCTCCTTGGAAAGCTTTTCAAGGTAAGGCACTACGGTAACAAGAAGCTGCAATATAATAGAGGCTGATATATAAGGCATTATGCCAAGGGCGAATATGGTAAGGCGGGTCAAAGACCCTCCAGAGAACATATCCATAATCCCAAACAACCCTCCGCCTTGAGACCTGGCAACATTGTTAAAGAACTGTATTAAAGCCGCTCCGTTCACGCCAGGCGTAGGTATATACGCCCCTATCCTGTAAATAGCCAAGAGCATAAGCGTGATAAGCAGCTTTTTTCTAAGATCTGGAATTCTGAACGAATTAAGAAAAGCGTTTAACATAAATTAGCAACAAGAGACAAGGATGTGAAAAAAGTAAAAACTACTTTTTCTCTCCCCCTTGTCCCATGTCCCCTGTCCCTTGTACCTTGCCAATCTTCTCGCACTTTCCGCCAACTGCCTTGATCTTTTCTTCCGCTGACTTTGAAAACGCATGAGCCTTTACATGGACAGGTATCTTTATATCCCCGCCGCCTAACACCTTTAAAAAATTAAGGCTGCCTTTTATAGCCCCTTTTTCTTTTAATAATTCAGGGGTTATCACAGCCTCTTTCTTCAGCTTTGATAACACATCGAGATTTACAATCGAATATCCAGGCCTTGGCCTTACCCTGAAACCTCTCTTTGGGAGCTTCCTTATAAGCGGCATCTGCCCGCCTTCAAAGCCAGGGGATCTTCCTGCCCCTGAACGGGACATCTGGCCTTTATGGCCCCTCGTAGATGTCTTGCCATGGCCTGAGCCAGGCCCCCTGCCTACAATCTTTCTTCTTTTTTTTGCGCCTATAGCAGGCCTTAGATGTTCTATTTTCATATTACGTACCTTTACGCTTTTACCTGTTACCTGTTACCTGTTACCTGATACAAACACTGTTTTACCCCTCTCCTATATCTCTCTCCAGCCTTAATTTCTTAAGCCCATCCATTGTCGCCTTTGTGACATTTATAGGGTTCGCGGAACCAAGCGATTTAGTGAGTATATCCTTTATCCCTACCGCGTCGCATATAGCCCTGACAGACCCTCCTGCGATAACACCTGTCCCCTCCATGGCCGGCTTTAAAAGGACCTTTGCCGCCCCAAAACATCCTATGATCTCATGGGGTATTGTGTGCCCCCTGACAGGGACATTAAAAAAATTCTTCTTTGCGTTGGAAAGCGCTTTTCGTATAGAGCTTGCGACATCATTCGCCTTGCCATAGCCGCACCCTACCATGCCATTGCCGTTACCAACCGCGATTAGCGCGGTAAAAGAAAACCTTTTTCCGCCTTTCACAACCTTTGAAACCCTATTGATGGCTATAACCTTTTCAATATACTGTTCTTCCTGGACAGCGTCAAGTTTCTGCGCCAATCTTTCTTTTGCCTGAATCTTCTCTGCCAATTTATCCTCCCAAATTTTGCGAAGCAAAATTTGATCCCGAGCCCCTCGCTGCACAGTTTTTACTTTCTGGCAGCTCGAGACAAGGGACAAACTTAAAACTTTAATCCCGCTTCTCTTGCCGCGTCAGCAAGGGCCTTTATCCTGCCGTGATAAAGATAGCCGCCTCTGTCAAATACAATGCTGTTGATATTTTTCTTGGAGGCCTCTCTCGCGATGTAAGCGCCAAGCTTCTTAGCCGCTTCAACGTTCCCTCCGTTATCTCCAAATTCCTTTTTAAACAAACTGTCATTGGTAGAAAAGGAGAAAAGCGTGTGATTAGCTGTGTCATCCACAAACTGAACATAGATATTATTATGGCTTCTATGCACAATAAGCCTGGGCACTTCTTTTGTGCCTGACATTTTCTTGCGTATCCTGTAATGCCTTTTTATTCTGCCTAATTCTGATTTACTTTTTATTTTTCTCTTCATATTATTTTTCAGTTCCTCCAACCGCCTTTCCAGCCTTCTTCCTGACAAACTCTCCTAAATACCTTATGCCCCTTCCCTTATATGGTTCAGGCTCAAAAAATGCCCTTATTTCAGCCGCTACCTCTCCTACCATAGCCTTATCTATGCCTTCTATTATGATATGCGCTGGTTTCGGGGGAGTCTTTATTGTTATGCCATCAGGTATATTGTAGATAACAGGATGCGAAAATCCTAAATTCAGGGTCAACTTCTTGCCTTCTGCCTGGCCGCGATACCCGACACCTACTATCTCAAGGGTTTTTACATAACCTTCGCTAACGCCCTTTACCATATTATTTATACATGCCCTTGCCAGCCCATGCATAGCAAACGCGGACTTGCTATCCTTCAGCCTTTTAACAATGACCCCGGAATCGCCTGTCTGGACTTCTACATCAGAAGGCATCTCCCAATCCAATTTGCCTTTTGGGCCTTCGACGTAGATCTTCCCTGACTCTATTTTTATCTTTACCTTATCCGGAATCTGTATTGGTTTCTTGCCAATTAGCGACATTAGTTTTTCCTTGATATAAATATATTTGTTTTTTAATTCTTTTTTCGTTTTAAGTTTTACGTTTTAGCTTTACGCTTTGCGTTTTTCGCTTTACGTTTTCTTATCACCATACATAACAAAGCACTTCCCCGCCTGTCTGCATTTCTGTAGCCTGCGTATCTGTCACAATCCCCCTGGATGTGGACAGAATGGCTATCCCAAGCCCGCCAAAAACCTTGGGGATTCTGTCTTTTTTAGCATAAACCCTAAGGCTTGGCTTGGATATCCTCGCAAGCCCCTTAATAACAGGCTCTTCGTTTCTTGTATACTTCAAATAGACCCTCAGAGACCCCTGTTTTTTGTCATCTATAAATTTATAATCTTTTACAAATTTTTCCCTTTTTAATATACCCAATATATCTTCAGTCATCTTGGAAAATGGCACATCCACCTTTGTCTTTTTTGCCATGGCCCCGTTTCTGATTATTGTCAATGCGTTGCTGATAGGATCTGTCAGGTTCATTATATTTAACTCCACATGTTAGGGACATGGGACAGGGAACACGGGACAAGAAAAAGCAAAAACAATTCCATATGTAGAATTTAACTCTTTCCTTGTCCCTTGTCCCTTGTCCCTTGTCCCTTGTCCCTTGCTTACTACCAACTCGCCTTTGTAACTCCCGGTATCTCTCCGCGCGACGCCATCTCCCTGAAACACAGGCGGCATATCTGAAATTTTCTCAAAAACGCGCGCGGCCTTCCGCATAATCTGCATCTATTGTATTTTCTTACTTTAAACTTTGGCTCTCTCTTCTGTTTTGCTATTAAGCATTCTTTTGCCATATTTTCCTTTTAAATTCACGCTGAAAACGCGTTTATTTTACTGCGAACGGCATCCCGAACAACCTCAATAGTTCACGCGACTCTTCCTTAGAATCTGACTTTATATTCATTATAATATCCATGCCCTGTATCTTCTGCACCTTGTCTACATCTATCTCGGGGAATATTGACAACTCTTTTATCCCTATAGAATAATTTCCGCTTTCATCAAAGGAATCAGGAGAAGTACCCCTGAAATCCCTGATCCTAGGAAGGGCCATGTTTAAAAACCTGTCCAGGAACTCATACATCCTGTTGCCTCTTAATGTAACCTTACAACCTATGGGAAGCCCCTGCCTTATCTTAAAATTCGCTATCGCCTTTTTAGCCCTTGTTATAACAGGTTTCTGCCCGGACAAAGCCATCATGTCCGCGAGCCCCTGCTCAACAAACTTTATATCCTGACTGCCAGACCCAATACCCATATTTAAGACTATCTTCTGTATCCTTGGAGCCTGCATAGTATTTTTATAACCGAATTTCTTGGATAATTCCGGTATTATGATTTTTCTGTATTGATCTAACAATCGAGGCGTCATTTAGATAATCTCCTTGCACTTCTTGCAAATCCTCACCTTGGTGCCGTCAGAAAGAGCGTTAAATCCAACCCTTGTAGCCTTTGAGCACTTCTGGCACACAATCATCAAGTTTGAAAGGTCTATCCTGCTTTCTTTGTGGACTATACCGCCCTGCTGCTGGTCATTACTGGTCCTGCGGCTATGCTTTTTTACCATATTAATGCCCTGAACAAGGGCCTTTGCAGCCTTAGGGAAAACAGTAAGCACCTTTCCTGTCTTTCCGCTGTCTCTTCCCGCTAATATCTTTACCGTATCATTCTTCTTTATCTTTGCCATTTTAACCTTTACCATGTCCCGCTGCGTCGGCGGGATAACATCCCGCCGACGCAGCGGGACAATATTATATTACTTCAGGCGCCAACGAAATAATCTTCATAAAATTCTTATCTCTCAACTCTCTCGCTACAGGCCCGAATATTCTTGTCCCCTTCGGATTAAGCTGCTCATCTATCACGACTATCGCGTTTGAGTCAAACCTCAGATATGAGCCGTCCGGCCTTCTGAGCGGATAAACACTTCTCACTATTACAGCTTTAACAACATCGCCTGATTTTACTATGCCGTCAGGAGACGCCTCTTTTATATTGGCTGTTATTATGTCCCCGACTTCCGCGAGCCGCCTTCCATGCCTGCCGATTACTCCAATACACGAAGCCCTCTTAGCCCCGGTATTGTCCGCCACATCCAGTATTGTTCTCATTCTAATCATGGTTATCTATCGGCCTTTTTATTTGCTGTTCGTTAACCGCTAATTGCCTGCGCATAACAGGCAGTTAACATTATTTTTTTATTACTTCCACAAGCCGCCATCTCTTGTTCTTTGAAAGCGGCCTTGTTTCTTCAATGCTTACCCTGTCCCCCACCTTTGACGCCTCTTTTTCATCGTGCACCATAACCTTGGTTGATTTGGCCATAACGCGGTTGTAGATGGGATGAGTCGTAGACCTGTCTATCTTGACAACTATAGTCTTCTCCATTGAATCGCTTACCACCACCCCTACTTTTTTCTTTCTCTTTGCCCTTAATTCCATGTTTTATCTCCAGTAAACAGTTATTCAGATGGTTATATCTTTTTGCCCTTCATCTCGCTTAATACTGTCAATATCCTCGCTATATCCCGCCTTGCGTCTTTTATGCCGCTGGGTTTTTCTATGCGGCCTGTCTCCTTCTGTGAAACCAAATCAAAAAGCGTCTTTTTGAGCGCTGTTATTTTATCTTCCAGTTCCTGCCTTGACAGGCCTCTTAAATCAGCTGTATTTAACATATATTGCGCCTCAGTGTTTTTTCCTTGCCACAAACCTTGTCTTAAACGGTATCTTGGACGCCGCGTATCTCATTGATTCCTTTGCTATCTCCTCAGCCACTCCGCCCAATTCAAAAATAATCCTGCCTCTTTTAACCACACTGACCCAGAATAAAGGCATGCCTTTTCCTTTTCCCATCCTTGTCTCGGCGGGTTTCTTTGTGACTGACTTGTCAGGAAAGGCCCTTATCCACAACTTGCCTGTCCCCTTCAGGTTTCTCATCACACAAACCCTGCAGGCCTCTATTTGAATATTGGTAAGCCAGCCATTATCCATGGCCTGCAAACCAAATTCTCCAAAAGAAATATCAGACCCCTGGAAGGAAACACCCTTGCGCCTTCCTCTCTGATTTTTTCTAAATTTTACCCTCTTAGGCATTAACACGTCTAAATCTCCTTATTCCTTAACCTTTATCTCTTCTACCTTGCCTTGTCCCTCTTGTCCTGAGCGAAGTCGAGGGATGTCCCTTGTCCCTTGTCCCTTTTTAACCAACACCTCTCCAAGGCATATCCATACCTTAACGCCTATCAGCCCATACACAGTATGCGCCTCGCTAAATCCGTAATCTATATCCGCCTTTATGGTCTGCAAAGGCACCTTGCCTTCCATGCATTTTTCCGCCCTTGCTATTTCTGCCCCATCCAGCCTGCCTGCGCAGCGTATCCTTATACCCTGGGCCCCAGATGTCATTGCCTGCTGGACAGCCTTTTTCATAGACCTCCTGAAACCAACCCTTTTCTCCATCTGGAAAGCTATATTCTCTGACACAAGCTGCGCGCAAACAGCAGGCTCCTTAATCTCTTTTATATCAATCTGCAGCTCTTTGCCTACTATATCTCTCAGGTCTTCTCTTAGTTTGTCTATCTCAGCGCCTTTCCTGCCTATTATTACGCCTGGCCTGCCGCTGTGTATTATTATCCTTACCCTGTTCGAAGCCCTTTCTATCTCTATTTTTGAAACAGCAGCCTGCATGAGGTTCTTTTTTATATGCTTTCTTATTTTGGCGTCCTCCACAAGAAGCCTGCCAAATTCCTTGTTTCTCGCAAACCACCTGGAATTCCAGTCCCTTATATAACCTAATCTGAAACTATACGGGTGTATTTTCTGTCCCAAAGCTTATTTCTCCTTTGTTTTTATTTTTCGCTCTTTATGCTCTGCCTGCGCAGATGTAACGCGGCTCTTTGTCTTGCCTCTGGCTATTTTCTTATCTGATTTTTCCGCTTCCACAACGCTCTTTTTTTCAGGAAACCTGATTTTATCGAGCTCTATAGTAATATGAGTTGTCCTGTGCAGTGTTTCAGAGGCACGCCCCATTGAAGCAGCCCTGAATCTCTTAATCAAAGGCCCTCCATCAGCCTTAATAAGGGAAATATATAGCTCTGAAGCAGGGATATGAAACCTCTTATCCGCGCTATCCACAGCTGATTTTAATACCCTTTTAATATAAAGGCACGGCCTCTTGCTAAGATTGCTTAGGAGCGCATCTGCTTTTACAACAGGCATGCTCCGCACCAGGTCCATAACCCTTCTGGTTTTCCTTGTAGATATCCTTATATATTTCGCGCTGGCTTTTGATATCATAATTTCAATGTTTGTTACAGGTTACAGGTCACAGGTTACAGGTAAAAGCGTAATGTTTATTACCATACGTTTCTACCTGCAACCTGTTACCTGTAACCTGATACAAAATCGCTTCTTTCCCTACGTTTCTACCTGCAACCTGTTACCTGTAACCTGATACCAAATCGCTTCTTTCCCTACGTTTCTACCTGCAACCTGTTACCTGCAACCTGATACTAAATCGTTTCTTTCTCTACGTTCCTACCTGTTACAAAATTACGTTTTATCCATCGACTGCTCTGTATGAGCGCCATGCTTTTTAAATAACCTGGTAGGCGAAAATTCGCCAAGTTTATGGCCTACCATATTTTCTGTTATAAAAACAGGCACAAATTTCCTGCCATTATAAATTGATACAGTGGCCCCGACAAAATCAGGCGTTATTGTGGAGCGGCGGGACCATGTCTTTATAGGCCTTCTATCGCCCTTAGCCTGCAGCTCTTTTACAACCTTTAATAATTTTTCATCTACGAATGGGCCTTTTTTGAGTGATCTGCTCATCTTTACTCCATGTTAATAGCTATGTTTGTCACAGGTTATCCCTCGCGTCAGAATATAAAATTAGGGACGCTCGGGACAGGCAGGTTACAGGTAAAAGCGCAAGACTTGTGTTAATAGCTATGTTTGTCACAGGTTACAGGTCACAGGTTACAGGTAAAAGCGTAATGTATGTTACCATACGTTTCTACCTGCAACCTGTTACCTGTAACCTGATACCAAATCGCTTCTTTCCCTACGTTTCTACCTGCAACCTGTTACCTGCAACCTGATACAAAATCGCTTCTTTCCCTACGTTTCTACCTGCAACCTGTTACCTGTAACCTGTAACCTGTTACTTGATACTAATATGTTTCTTCTTTATGCTATGCAGTTACTATCTGGCTTTTTCTTCTCTTCACTATATATGCATCTGACTGTTTTTTCTTCCTTGTCTTATACCCTTTTGCTATCATCCCCCATGGAGAACATGGGTGCCTGCCGCCTGAAGACTTACCTTCTCCTCCTCCCATCGGATGATCAACAGGATTCATCGCTACGCCCCTTACCCTTGGCATACGGCCAAGCCATCTCGACCTTCCTGCCTTGCCCAAAGAAACAGTGTCATGCTCTATGTTGCCTAACTGGCCTATTGTAGCCATGCAATCCAGCTCTACGAGCCTCACTTCTCCTGAAGGCAGTTTTATATGGGCGTACACGTCTTCTTTTGCGAGTATCTGCGCGTAAGATCCTGCGCTTCTTACAATCTTTCCGCCTGTGCCTTTTTTTAATTCCAGATTATGTATAGGAATACCCGGAGGTATATGCCTGAGAGCTATAGCATTTCCAGGCTTTATCTCTACCTCAGACATGCTCGAAATAACAGTGTCTCCCACGTTTAATCCGTTCGGCCACAATATATAACTCTTATCGTTATCTTCATATTTAATAAGCGCTATCCTGGAGGATCTGTTCGGGTCATATTCAATGGAAACCACCTTTCCAGGCTTGTCAAATTTGCCTCTCTTAAAATCTATTATCCTGTATCTCTTCTTATGGCCTCCGCCTATCCATCTGGATGTAACCCTGCCCTGAAAATTCCTGCCGCCTGTCCTCTTAATAGGTTCTGTAAGGGATTTCTCTGGCCTGGCCGAGGTAATCTCTTTAAAATCAGAGAGGGCTGTCCATCTTAATCCTGGCGATCTTGGTTTATATTGTTTTATTCCCATATTTTTCCTATCCGCTATTATGTGGTTGCTATATCTATTTTATCCCCCTTTTTAAGCGTGACTACCGCCTTTTTAAAATCAG
>Ga0172375_10002878_pt1 | contig 26511 bp, 26 predicted proteins | sample LakKiv1m_FD_114537 | JGI IMG/M metagenome (GOLD analysis project Ga0172375, IMG submission 114537) | Freshwater microbial communities from Kabuno Bay, South-Kivu, Congo - kab_092012_11.1m | ecosystem: Environmental > Aquatic > Freshwater > Lake | place: Democratic Republic of the Congo...
CCGCAAAGCTGGAGGGAAACTGTTATTTGCCTCTCATCCTCCTGAAGGCGAAATGATTCGTCTCGCTCCGCACGACTTGATTAGCGGAAAACAGATTGCTGGGAGCTGGGGTGGTGCTACTGTGCCTGATCAGGATATCCCACGAATGTTTAATCTGTTTAAAAACGCAGATATTCCACTTGACTCGTTGCTCACGAAGCGCTATTCGCTAGAGCAAATCAACGAGGCTCTTGACGATCTTGAGGCTGGGAAAGTTTTTCGGCCATTGATTGTGATGTCGCATTCTGAGGAATATTGAAAAAGAATTTATGAAAGATAAGGGTCTCGTTTTCGTTTCAGGCCACTTTAATGTGCTTCATCCAGGCCATCTTCGCTTGCTTCGTTTTGCAAAAGAGTGCGGTGAACGGCTTGTGGTTGCTATTGAAAGTGATCGAATAGCTGGTAAATCAGCTCATGTGCCCGAGGATTTGAGGTTAGAATGTGTTCAAAGTAATAACTGGGTTGATGAAGCCTTCATTGCTGATGAACCAATTACAGAGACAATTGAGCGATTACAACCAGATATAGTAGTTAAGGGCAAAGAACACGAACTCCTTTTCAATCCGGAGTTGGCAGTTTTGGAGCAATATGGGGGTAAGATTTTGTTTAGTTCCGGAGAGACGGTTTTTTCTTCACTTGACTTGATTCGCAAGGAATTTAAAAATCTTGATTCTCGTTCCATCAGTCTGCCCCATGATTATCTTAAACGACACGGGGTGAAAAACACTCGCTTGGCAAGTTTATTGCGCAACTTTTCAAAGTTAAAGGTGTGTGTTATTGGTGACTTGATTATCGACGAGTACATCACCTGCCAGCCATTGGGGATGTCCCAGGAGGATACAACAATCGTTGTAATGCCTGTTGATGCCACGCGCTTTATTGGTGGTGCCGGAATTGTAGCGGCTCATGCAGCAGGATTGGGCGCGTCAGTTCAGTTTATCTCCATTACTGGTAATGATGCTATTAGAGAATTTGCAATGGATGGATTGGCTGAGGACGGTGTTGATGCAAGGTTGCTGGTAGATGAGAGCCGTCCGACGACGCTAAAACAGCGTTATCGGAGTAAAGGGAAAAGTCTGTTGCGTGTCAGTCATCTTCACCAAAGCGCCATATCCGCTGCTCTTCAGAAGCAGATTTTGACTGAGTTGGTACAGGTGATGGATGGTATCGATCTATTAGTATTTTCCGATTTTAATTACGGATGTCTTCCACAATCTTTGGTAGAACAGATTGTTTCTGTGGCTAACACTCGGGGAGTGATTTTGGCAGCAGACAGTCAATCTTCTTCTCAGGTTGGTGACATCAGTCGATTTCAAGGAATGGATTTGCTTACTCCTACAGAGCGTGAGGCTCGTATCAGTACTCGTAATCGGGAAGATGGGCTTGTTGTTTTAGCAGAGCAACTCAGGCTTCAGGCGTCAGCTAAAAATATTCTGCTGAAACTTGGCGAAGAGGGGGTGCTGATTCACGCTGGTAATAGTAAGACAGATGAATGGTTGACTGATAGAGTTGATGCGCTTAATTCCGCCCCTAAGGATGTTGCTGGAGCTGGTGACTCGTTATTAATTACGAGTGCTATGACCATGGCAAGTGGTGGTAATATATGGGAAGCTGCATGTCTCGGATCGCTTGCCGCTGCGGTGCAGGTTGGACGTGTTGGTAACACTCCGATCCAGAGTGACGAACTATTAAGGGAGCTACTCTGATGCGTGCAATTCTTTTGGCTGCCGGTTGTGGCACCCGCTTACGGCCATTGACAAATACAATTCCAAAATGCCTTGTTCCTATCAAGGGGAAGCCTCTTCTCGAAATATGGCTTGACCGTTTGACTAATGCAGGAATAGGGCCGTTTCTAATCAACACCCATTATTTGTCTGAACAGGTTGAGGCTTTTATTGAGGCAAGTCCCTACAAGGATCAAGTTACCCTTATTCATGAGGAAGAGTTAATGGGCACGGCGGGAACATTGATTAATAATTTAGATTATTTTCAAGGTGAGGATGGATTACTGATTCATGCCGATAACTATTGCTTAGCTGATTTTTCCGCATTTCTCCAGGCTCATGACGAGCGCCAATCAGAATGTGTCATGACCATGATGACCTTTAGAACCGATACTCCATTAACATGCGGAATTGTAGAGTTGGATAAACAAGGTGTAGTAATTGGATTTCACGAAAAAGTCTCCAATCCACCAGGGAATCTTGCTAATGGTGCTGTGTATATTCTCACGGCTGAGCTACTTGATAGGCTGCGAAATGACTTGAATTTTGTGACCGATTTCAGTACTGAAGTTTTGAACGGTCTTGTTGGAAAGATATATACATATGAGACTACAGAGGTATTTATGGACATAGGGACTCCAGAAAGCTATAAATTGGTTAATATTTAATTTCTATGGGTAAATTTCCCGAAGCTGTGCTTCGTGAATGAATCGATCTTCTTTGAATTAATACCTCGTAGCTCTGCTGCGAGGATTCTTTATTTAAACGACATGATAGCGAAGTGGGAAAAAAACAAAATTTAGCGGATAAATTTAAAATATATACAATAATAAAGAATAAAATTCGAATTATTTATAACCATATAAGAAGGACAAAGTGGATTGTTTCTTGGATATTAGGTCTTCTCTTAAAAGATTCACTGTCAGGAAAAGAAAAAAGGTTATTAATTGTTTATGATCTTTCTACGCAACCGTTTAGTATTGGTGATGTTTTAGTGGTTCAAGAGGCAGCTCTTGTCCTCCGAGAGCAGTATGAAGTTCAATTTGTTGATTTTGCATTTATTTTCAATTTTGAAAAGCCTGCCAAACAAGAACCCGCATTTAGTTCGATAACTGAAAATAATGTTTATTATAATTTACCTCCATTATTGTCAGCAGCTCAAGTTAATCCTTATTTAGGTTCCCTTTTTGTGTTTAACTCCCATTCTCAGGCATACAAATATATAGTTAATAATAATGATTCGTATCATGTGTGGCCATCAGCATATAAAATGGCAACTCGTGATTATTGTTACTTTATGATATTTAACAAGTTATTATATTCGTATTTTGAAAAAAATAATGCTATACCGGTCTTAACATCTCGAATTTTCATGCATAACTGGGCTGCTATATTTATTTCGGAAAATGTTTATCCTGATATCCCTGTAACAATTAATCTTAGATATAATAAATTATTTAGTCTTCATAGAAATAGTAAATATGAAAGTTGGTTGTCATTTTTTGATTATTGTAAAAATCGGTTCCCGGTAAAATTTATAATAATTTGTTCTATAAATGAGATAGACGAAAGGTTTAGGCATTTAAGTAATGTTATTATAGCAAAAGATTATCATACCAACACAGAGCAGGAATTATCACTTATCGAGATTGCTGAAATACATATGGGGGCATCTTCGGGTATGGGAACTATGGCTTTATTTGGCAAAAAACCATTTTTATTTGTTAATACTGATTTAGATATTGAGAAGTATAGGGGAATGATTGATGAAGGGGATTTTCTTCGTTTTTATTTTTCTACACATTTACAAAAATTTGCTAAAGGTGAAGAGACGTCCGAACTTTTAATCGATGAGTTTATTAAAATGTGGCAAACTGTTGATTTGGTAAAAAGCAGGGAAGAGGTAATCAGTAAAAAGATGGCAGTTACAAATGAATATACATGGCTCAGATAGTAATTTAATAACATGAATATATAAATGAAATCAGTGTGGAAAAGATAGCATTTGTTTCGATTGTTATGACATATTATGAAAGATTAACGCAATTGAAAAATACACTAAAATCTTTCGATCTTTTAAAATATACTGATTTTGAGGTTATTATTGTTGATGATAAAAGTAAACGGGAGCCTCTTTATGAAGATCTATTTAAAGCGTATAGTTTTCCGATACGTTTAATCGCAATGCCTGAGAATAATCACACCAATCCATGCATTCCGTTTAATGCTGGTTTTTCGATTGCTAAAGGTGATATAGTCATTATTCAAAATGCTGAATGTCTTCACGTTGGAAATGTTCTTGAACATGCACGGAGAAATCTTCGTGAGAATAATTATTTGACATACGCATGTTATGGCTTTAATGAAAAGATGTCGTATCAGTTAAACAGCAATAATATATATGATCTTAGAGAATTATCAAATATAATTTATTCTACATCAATAGATTCAAATGAAGAACATGGATATTGGTGCAATCATTCGGTGTATAGGCCGAAAGCATTACATTTTACAAGCGCAATAACAGCCAATAATTTGAAAATATTAGGAGGATTTGATATTAGGTATGCCGATGGAACAGCTTATGATGATGAAGAAATATTGTTTAGAGTACGGATGCTTGGATTGACTGTTAATATTATCGATAATGTGTGTGTAATTCATCAGTGGCATGGAAGAGATCTACAAGAATCTAAATATAAAGCGCTTAAGCTTCAGGCAAGAAATATGCTGCTATTTTATATGGTAACGAAAAGAGAACGAGCATTATTTCCTCAAAATGATTCTATAAAATATACAATATACAGAGTATTTAGGCAGGTATTTGTGTTGTCATATTTATCATATTATTTAGTTATGCGAGTAACAAAATCATCTGTATCTATTATGAAAAATCGAATACCTTTTCTCAGGTGAATTAATCGAAAAAAAATCAATACCTTACAACAGTAATTTATAAAAAAACATTATTTTCAAGAAAGTAATTATTAGTAAGAATGACTATGAATTTATTTTTGTAAACAAAATGGTTTATTATGTTAACCTATATTGTGTCTATGATATGAAAAATATAAAAAGAAAGTTAAAAGAAAAAAAATTAACAATAGGTTCCTGGATAAGTATTGCTCATCCAGCTATTCCTGAAATAATGGCACAAGCAGGTTTCGATTGGTTGACAATTGATATAGAGCATTCAGCTATAACAATCCGTGAGGTTGAGGAAATGATACGTATTATTTCACTTAAGGGCATTGTTCCATTGGTACGTATTACATCAAACGATAGCAATCAGATAAAAAGAGTTATGGATGCAGGAGCTTATGGTGTTATTGTACCTATGGTTAATAATCGTAAGCAAGCAGAAGCTGCTGTTATGGCAGTTAAATATCCACCTGAGGGATGTCGCGGTGTAGGATTAGCGCGAGCACAGGAATATGGTTATGGCTTTGAAAAGTATATTAAATGGTTAAATGATGAGTCTGTTGTTATTGCTCAAATTGAACATATTGAAGCTATTTCAAATCTTGAAGATATACTTTCTGTTCCTGGAATAGACGGGACAATTATAGGGCCATATGATTTGTCTGCATCAATGGGTAAACCTGGAGCCTTCGATGATCAAGAGGTCATCAATGCTATTGCTAAATATGAGGAAATATCTCGCAGAATGGACAAACCTCTTGGCTTTCATATTGTCCCAGTTGATCCTATGCTTGTGCAAAAAAGAATAGATAATGGATATTCGTTTATTGCGTTCAGTACTGACTTTTTGTTTTTAAATACTAGTTGTCGAGAAAGTATGGATGCAATACGTAAATAAAAAATATTTAATTATTATAATATGAAAAAAATAAGTAAAGAAAATATTGACATAATTGGTATTATACCTGCCCGTATGGCATCTACACGTTTTCCCGGTAAACCAATGGCTATGATTAACGGTATCCCGATGATAGGTCACGTATATTTTAGATGTAGGATGTGCCCTTTACTAACGGATGTATATGTTGCTACTTGTGATAATGAGGTATTCGATTATATATTGTCTATTGGTGGAAAGGCTATATTAACTGCCAACTCTCACGAAAGGGCAAGTGATCGATGTGCTGAAGCAATGTTGAAAATTGAGAGTGAAACAGGACGTGCAATTTCAATACTTGCTATGATTCAGGGTGATGAACCGATGGTATTTCCAGAGATGATTTCAGAGGCATTACAACCTTTGATAAGTGATGAAAAGATACTCATTACAAATTTAATCGGGAATATTTCTTCAGAAAGTGAATTTGAAGATCAAAATCAGGTTAAAGTTGTTACTGATCTTGAAGGTTATGCATTATACTTTTCTCGTGAACCTATACCCTCAAGAAAAAAATATTCAGGGACTGTCCCCATGTTTAAACAAGTTCCGATTATTCCTTTTCGCCGCGATTTTTTAATCGAATACAATAATATGGAACAGACTCCACTTGAAATTATAGAATCAGTTGATATGATGCGGGTATTAGAAAACGGTATTAAAATTAAAATGATTCCTACAAAGTATAATACGCATGCTGTAGATAGTGTTGACGATTTGAAAAGCGTAGAGATAATGATGCGTGATGACGTATTGGTATCTTTATACTCTTAATATAAAACATTGTATTTTAAATGCTATGAGCTAAAGTTATGTAAGATAATATTATAAAAATCTCCTTTAAGAATTAATTGCTTATGTTTAAGTACGTTGATATATCTGGTTTTGGACATTCCGGTAAAAGCGTTATGACTGATATATTTAAGGAGTTTGAAGGGTATCAAGTACCGCATTATAACTTTGAGTTTAATCTCTTAAGGATTCAGGGTGGGCTCATTGATTTGTGTGAGGCGTTAGGCGATAATTGGTCACCCATTAGATCCGATATAGCTATTCGTAGATTTATCAATATTGTTAATCGGCTTGGAATAAAAGCCACAATAAAAAAACCATATAGTCTATTTATTGCTAGCGGAATGAATTATGATGAGTATTTTAATGGTAAATTTATCTCAATAAGTGAAAGCTTTCTGAACTCGATTATTAATTATTCCTATATTGGTGATTGGCCTTATCCTATTATAGATGAGCCGATTATAAAACAATTTATTCAGCGCTTAAAATCAAACATATTAAAAAAAAATATTTTTAGGAGAAAGGTGTATTTTTCTGCTCCAAATGATATTATAGGTAGCACTAAAAAATATATAAATCAATTATTCACTACAATAGCTAAAAAAGATACTTGTTCTTTTGTATTACATAATGCAATTGAGCCTTTTAACCCGGTAAGAGGATTGGATTGTATTGAAAATGCGAAAACAATAATAGTTCAACGTGACCCACGAGATATCTATGCAAGTATGTTTATAAAAGATGGCGCTTTTATTCCGTCATTTGAAAAGCGGCATTATTGGAGTATGAAATCCGATTTTTTGAATTCAGATGATATAAATAGATTTATTTTGAGACAAAAAATACAGTTATCAAAAATAAATTATCAAAATGACGATAATAGAGTTATGCGTATAAGATACGAGGATCTTGTAGTCAATTATCCTGATTCATTATCTCGTGTTATTGGGTTTTTAGGTGAGAAATCATCTATACATATAAATAAAGGCAAGTATTATGACCCAAAGTTATCTGTAAAGAATGTCGGTCTTTGGAAGAAAGCAACAGGTAAAGTTGCTAAAGATATTGAATTAATTTGCAATCAGTTACCTGCCACAACATTTTTCTAATATTCTGTGTATAAGACTAACTTGATATAGGAGATGTGTTTATGGTAGATAAATTAATGAAAGTTGGTATTGCAGGTTACGGAGTTGTTGGGAAACGAAGAAGGCAATATATAGATGTTAATCCGCATCTCCATACTACTGCTATTTGTGATATTAATTATTCTGTTGAGAGGCCATGCGAAGATGGTGTGATATATTTGTCTTCATATAAAAGCTTGTTAGAGCAGAATCTTGATATATTATTTGTTTGCTTGCCCAATTATCTTGCTGCTGAAGCTACAATGGCAGGTCTTGAAAGAGGTTTGCATGTATTTTGTGAAAAACCACCAGGTAGATCTGTAAAAGATATAATAGATGTGATAGATATACACAAAAAATATCCAGATTTAAAGCTGAAATACGGGTTTAATCATCGATATCATGAGTCTGTAAAAAAAGCTAAAGAAATTATAGATTCAGAAAAATATGGAAAAGTAATTAGCGTTCGAGGCATTTATGGGAAAAGTAGTATAATCCCATTTGATAAAGGTTGGCGTTCTGAACGAAAATATGCAGGTGGAGGTATTTTATTAGATCAAGGAATTCATATGCTCGATATGATTCTCTATTTTGTCGGAGATTTTGATGAAATAAAGAGCTTTGTTTCTAATGATTATTGGAATCATGATGTTGAGGATAATGCATATGCAATCATGAGAAATAAGACAGGTTGTGTTGCAATGATTCATTCAACGGCTACCCAATGGCAACACAGATTTAGATTGGAGTTAACTTTAGAAGATGCCTTGCTTGAATTAACAGGGATATTATCGGGTTCCAAAAGCTATGGTGAGGAAAAATTACGGTTAGTCCCTAAAGAAAATGGTTCATCTGTAGGATCTATTACTGAAAGATATACGTCGTATCTCGAAGATAATTCATGGCGTGATGAGGTGAACGAGTTTGCTTCTGCTATAGTAAATAATAAAACAATAGAAAGCGGTACAAGCACTGATGCATTAAAGGTTATGGAGCTTGTCTACAAGATATACTGCGCTGACAGTCAATGGCAGCAGCAGTTCAATATTTCTCATCCATGACAGGAGGTTACCACCCGTATGAATAACATTCAAAAGGTTTATGCATCTTCAAACAGTGCAGGAGCATTTGCACGAGGCTATTTTACCTATTTAAAGCAGGTTCTCGATTCCATTGAACCTGAAGCTATCGATCGACTGGTTGCGGAATTTGAAGCTGCCCGTGAAAGTGGAGCTACCATTTTTATTGTAGGAAACGGCGGATCGGCTACCACGGCAAGCAGTATGGCAAATGACATTGGTTTTGATATCCTGAAAAAGACCGGTACCGACAAGCCATTCCGGGTTCTTGCGCTGACGGATAATTCTTCCGTTATCACGGCCATTGCCAATGATGTTGGTTATGAGAACATTTTTATCAATCAGCTTAAAATACACTTCAGACCTGGCGATAAACTGCTTGCGATTTCGGCCAGCGGCAATTCTCCCAATGTGGTTGCGGCGGCGGAGTGGGTACAAGAGCAGGGTGGCAGAGTCATTGGATTTCTTGGATTCGGTGGAGGCAAACTGAAGGAAATCAGCGATGTTGTTCTTCATGTGCAGTCAGAAGCCGGTGAATATGGCCCGGTCGAAGATGCCCATCTTGTACTGAACCACATTCTTGCTCACTGGTTTCAGTGCAGCCTGGCCAAATAAATTTTAATTAATCTGAACAGGGGAGCCTTACATGTCACGTTTTGACCATGTTGAAGTGCACGTTTCTGATATTAACCGTTATTGCGAGTTTCTTGTGGCTGTATTTGAGGGTGGCAGCTTTGAGGTTATTTCCAAAAGCGGAACCTCAATGTTTACCTCTCCTGAGGGAATCAATATTGAGGTGAAAAAGAAAAAAATTGACGATCTGCCGACCATGAGTGGCTTCTGCAATCCATGTCTGCGCAGACCTGATCCCAAAGCTCTGCTTGCCAGACTTGACTTGCATATCGAATCCGAGCAGGATGCGCCTTTCGGAAAGGTTTATTTTTTTAGGGATCACGAAGGCGTAAACTGGCACATTAAAGATCTTCCCGAATAATCCAGGAATTCTTATTAAATCAATCATGACATCAAAAATTCTGCTCGGGCCCTCGTCATTTGCCGAGACTGACAAAAGCCCGGTTATCCGACTGCAAAATGCCGGTTACGAGATAATTGACAACCCTTTCCGGCGTAAACTGACCAAAGCTGAGCTTTTCGAACTGCTGACTCCGGATGTGGTAGGTATTATTGCCGGTTTGGAACCGCTTGACCGTGAGGTTCTGGAGTTTTCCAGTCTGAAGGCCATTTCCCGTGTAGGTTCCGGTATGAGCAATGTGGATCAACCAGCAGCCCTTGAACTTGGTATTGCAGTATGTTCCACACCCAATGGTCCGTTAGAAGCGGTTGCTGAGCTTACCATCGGCGCATTGCTCTCACTCATGCGCAAGATTGCTCAGATGGATCGGGCACTTCATTCCGGTAAATGGGAAAAACGCATTGGAGTGCAACTGGAAGGCAAAACAGTTGCGATTATCGGTTATGGGAGAATTGGTCGTCGAGTTGCCGAATTGCTTAAACCATTCAGGGTACGTATTCTTGTTGTCGATCCCTTTCTTGACCCGGGAACTCTACAGGATATTGAACTTGTACCACTTGATGAAGCTTTGCAGCTTGCGGATATAGTTACCTTGCACAACAGCGGTGAGGTGTGTCTGCTGGGTGAGCGGGAGTTTGGTATTCTTAAAAAGGGAGCATTTTTGCTTAATGTAGCCCGTGGTGGGTTGATTGACGAGGAAGCAATGATTTCCGCCCTTGATGCAGGCTCAATTGGTGGTGTCTGGTTAGATACCTTTGGCACCGAACCATATAGCGGAGCCTTGTGCGGGCGCGGCAACGTGCAGCTTACTCCGCATGTGGGCTCATACACTCTTGAATGTCGCCAGCAAATGGAGATGGAGGCGGTTGACAATTTACTTGGTGCTCTTAATGTGTGCTGACTAATATGAAGATTGATTTCCAGGGAAAGATAGCCCTTGTTACCGGTGGTACAAAGGGAATTGGCAGACAGGTAACTGAAGATTTGCTGATTCTTGGTGCCGATGTTTATGTTACAGGTACATCTTCGCTTCAGCCAGCTGATTTACCAGTTGGAAAAGATCGATATTTCGCGGTTAACTTTACAGAAAGGGATGAGACATTACGGTTTCTTGATATTGTGGGAAAGATGGATAAGATTGATGTTTGTATCAATAATGCAGGCATTAACAGGATCAACCCGATTGATGAAACATTGATCAAAGATTGGGATGACATTTCAGCTGTAAACCTTGACGCGCCTTTTTTGATAACTCGTTGTGTAAGCAAAATCATGAAAGCGCATACCTACGGTAGGATTGTTAATGTATCATCTATTTTCGGTGTTATCAGCAAAGCTAAAAGGGTTTTATATTCAATGTCAAAATTTGGGACGAGGGGCTTGACGGTCTCAAGTGCAATCGATCTTGCCCCTTACAATATTTTGGTCAATTCTGTTTCTCCTGGCTTTGTTATGACCGATCTGACGCAGCGTATTCTTTGTAGTGATGAAATTGAAAAGATGGCTACAGAGGTGCCGTTAGGGCGTTTTGCACAACCAGAGGAGATATCTCGCTCAATACTCTTTCTTGCCAGTGATCTCAATACCTATATAACCGGTCAAAATCTTATTATCGATGGAGGCTTTGTCAATGTCTGATATAATCATTCGATCTGCATTAAAGGACTATGCTGTTCACTTTGTCAATGATTTTACTTCTCCTCTGAAAGAGTTGGTAAATGATGGAGCTTTTGTGATCTGTGATCGTACGGTATTTGATTTGTATCATGATCGTCTTCGTAATTCCGTTGCTGAGGATCGGTATCTTGTTATAGAATCTTCGGAACAGACCAAGACACTTGAGAAATGCAGGGAGATAATCGAGATTCTCGTTGAACGTAAAGTGCGACGCAACCAGAAGCTGATTGCGATTGGTGGTGGAGTAATTCAGGATGTAACGGCTTTTATTGCATCCATTCTCTATCGGGGTGTCGGCTGGTGTTTTTTCCCTACAACGCTATTGGCTCAGGGTGATAGTTGCATCGGTAGTAAAACATCCATAAATCTGGGTAATAAGAAAAATCTGCTTGGCAATTTTTATCCCCCTGATCAGATTTTTATTGATTCTCTTTTTCTTCAATCACTTGCTGTTGAAGATATTCAATCCGGTATAGGTGAAATACTTCATTTTTATTACTATTCAAATAGTCCGTTAATTGGTAAGCTTGTAACTAATTATCACAATGTTATAGCTCATCGGGAGCTACTGAATGAGTACACAAGAGAAAGTCTTGCCATCAAGAAGTCAGTCATCGAATTAGATGAATTTGACAAGGGCGAGCGTAATAAATTCAACTATGGGCATACCTTTGGACATGCTATTGAGACAATTACAAACTATGGTATCCGTCATGGTCAAGCTGTTACAGTTGGTATGGATTTAGCCAATTACCTCTCTTATCAATCAGGTGTTTTGAGCAAAGAGCACTTTGACCTTATGCACGCTCAGCTCGCGGTAAATTTCCCGGACTATGATTTTAGTTTGTGCAATCTGGACTCGTACTTTGATGCTCTTTCCAGTGATAAAAAAAATATAGGAAATACTTTAGGGTGTATTCTCTCTGAAGGTCCAGGAGCATTGGTTCGCATGCAGCTTTCATTTGATGATACTCTGAAAGAGAATATTCGGGTTTATTTTAAACAATACAACTTTTTCACAAATTAGAAGAGTCAATAATTAAGGGCCAGTTCATGACGTTTTACAAACATCCTCAAGCACTTGTCGAATCAGAGAACATCGGTGAAAATACCCGTATTTGGGCTTTTACTCATATTTTGCATGGTGCTCAAGTAGGCGATGAATGCAATATTTGCGATCATGTTTTTATTGAAAACGATGTTGTTATCGGTGATCGTGTAACTGTTAAGTGCGGTGTACAACTCTGGGACGGACTAAGGATCGAGGATGATGTATTTATCGGTCCCAATGCGACATTTACCAACGATCTTTTTCCGAGAAGCAAACAACATCCTGAAGAGTATACAAAGACTTTTTTGTGTAAAGGCTCTTCTATTGGTGCGAATGCAACAATTCTGCCTGGGTTGAGCATTGGTCAAAATGCTATGGTTGGTGCTGGTGCAGTAGTTACGCGTAATGTGCCTCCACATGCTATTGTTATAGGCAATCCTGCTATTGTAGTGGGTTATGTAAATACAGATGACCACCCAACCACCCAACCACAGATATCGATTAGTGAATCAGATTCCACTGTATTAGGTGTAAAATATTATACACTGCCATTAATTAAAGATATTCGGGGAAATCTCTCATTTGCTGAATATGGTCAGTATCTTCCTTTTATTCCTAAACGTTATTTTCTTGTTTTTGATGTGCCGAGTAAAGAAACTCGCGGTGAACATGCCCATAAAGAGGTTCATCAATATTTGGTATGTGTAAAAGGGAACTGCTCTGTTGTTGTTGATAATGGTCAACAACGTCAGGAATATTTGTTAAACTCACCAGCACAAGGACTCTATATACCTCCGATGATATGGGGTATTCAGTATAAATATTCGGCAGATGCGGTACTAATGGTACTTGCTTCTGACGTTTATTCTGCTGAAGACTATATTAGGAATTACGAAGATTACTTAAAGGAGGTCGTTGGATGATTCCTTTTTTAAATCTGGGCAAAGTGAATGCTCAGTATAGAGATGAGATAATTTGTGCAATGACCCGTGTTCTTGATTCTGGTTGGTATATACTCGGAAATGAAGTGCGAGAGTTTGAGAAAAGGTTTGCTGATTATTGCCGGGTATCAAATGCAATCGGTGTGGCAAACGGACTTGATGCCCTGATACTAATATTTAGAGCCTATATTGAGCTTGGTCACATGATTGAAGGCGATGAGGTCATTGTCCCTGCTAACACCTATATAGCCTCAATTCTTGCCCTGTCTGCAAATCGTCTTATTCCAAAATTTGTTGAGCCGGAGTTGCATACCTGTAATCTGGATATTTCAAAGATCGAGGTTTTGATTACTGCGAGAACAAAGGCGATTCTTGTAGTTCATCTTTATGGACAAGTTGGTTACTCCGATGACCTGCAGAAGTTGGCCGACAAGTATGGACTAAAGATTATTGAGGATTCAGCGCAAGCTCATGGAGCCCTTTATCATGGCAATCGAGTTGGGAGTCTTGGTGATGCCAGTGGGTTCAGTTTTTATCCGGGAAAAAATCTTGGAGCGCTGGGTGATGGAGGGGCAGTAACAACCAATGATACCATACTTGCGCAAACAATCAGGGCATTAGGCAATTATGGTTCAAAAGTTAAATATGAGAATATTTATCAAGGCGTAAACAGTCGCCTTGATGAATTGCAGGCAGCAGTTCTTTCTGTTAAGCTTAAATATCTTGATCAAGATAATATCCGGCGACGCGTCATAGCCAGAAAATATCTTGATTCTATTGCTAATTCACGGATAATTTTGCCAACCTGTTTATTCTGGGAATCTCATGTATGGCATCTTTTTGTTATAAGAACGGAGTTCCGGGATGTTTTACAGCAGCATTTAAAGGACAGGGGGGTAGGTACAATAATTCATTATCCGGTTCCTCCGCATAAACAACAGGCATACATAGAGTTTTCTGAATATACTTATCCTATTACAGAGGAGATTCATCAGACTGTATTGAGTTTACCGATGGATCCAACTATGAGCGATGATGAGGTGCAGACAGTAATTGATGCATGTAATTGCTATTGATTTGGTAAATCAGATAAAATGAAAACGGTAATACTTGCGGGTGGTTTTGGTTCCCGATTAAGCGAAGAAACTATTATGAAGCCGAAGCCAATGGTCGAGATTGGTGGTAAACCTATACTTTGGCATATAATGAATATTTACGGTTATTATGGTTTTAATGAATTTGTTATTGCGCTTGGATATAAGGGAGAATACATCAAAGAATATTTCCTTAATTACTACAATCACCAGAGTGATCTTACTATTTCACTAAAGGATGGCAAAGTTGTTGCGACAAAGACTTGTAATCGGGAGTGGTTGGTACAGCTTGTCGATACGGGTATCAACAGTATGACTGGTGGAAGGCTTCGTAGACTGAAGGAGTATGTTGGTAACAGTACATTTATGATGACGTATGGAGATGGTGTAAGTACAGTTGATATAGCAAAACTGATTAAATTTCATAAATCGCATGGAAAAATTGCTACGGTTACTGCTGTACGTCCAACTGCTCGATTTGGCGGAATGGTTTTCGATAAGGCGCAGGTTATAGAGTTCAAGGAAAAACAACAGGCAGGTGAGGGGTGGATAAATGGAGGTTTTTTTGTTTTTGAACCTGACATATTTGATTATCTCCAAAGTGATACATCTGTATTAGAATCTGATCCAATGGAAAATCTTGTTCGTGATGGGGAGCTGATGTCCTACCAACATGATGGTTTTTGGCAATGTATGGATACAATACGTGATAGAAGTCACCTTGAAGAACTATGGGCGACTAAACCACCATGGAAAATTTGGAGAGATTGATGTTCAAAGGCTATTATAATGGGAAAAAAATATTGGTTACCGGTCATACCGGATTCAAGGGAAGCTGGCTTACTGCTTGGCTGTTGCGCTTAGGTGCGCAGGTGGTTGGATTCTCAAAAGACATTCCTACACATCCGTCGATGTTTGTTGAACTGAATTTAGAGAAGGAAATTCGGCACCATATTGGCGATATTCGGGATCTTCCCACGTTAAAAGATATGATCAAAAGATACCGGCCCGACATTGTATTTCACTTGGCCGCTCAGGCCATAGTCTCAACATCATATTCAGATCCCATAGAAACGATTTCTACTAATGCGCTGGGTACAGCAAATGTGATGGAGGCGTTGCGTGACATTGATCACCAGTGTGTTGCAGTAATCATTACCAGTGATAAGTGCTACGAAAACGTGGAATGGGTATGGGGTTATCGGGAAACTGATGCAATGGGCGGTAAGGATGTCTATAGCGGTTCAAAAGGAGCAGCCGAAATATTGATCAATTGCTATATACACTCTTTTTTTATGAAGGAGGGCTGCCCAGTACGCGTGGGCATTGGTCGAGCAGGTAATGTGATCGGTGGTGGTGATTGGGCGAAGGATCGCCTTGTGGTTGATATCGTGAAGGCCTGGAATCAAGGCAAACCGGTTGAGATTCGTAGCCCACAGGCTACTCGTCCGTGGCAGCATGTGCTGGAGCCCTTGAGTGGCTACCTCACTTTGGGGGTTGAACTAAGCAGGGATCTTGCGATTCATGGTAACGCGTTTAATTTCGGACCGCGTGCTGAGCAAAATCGTTCAGTAGTCGATTTGATGGATGACCTGAGCCGGAATTGGAAATTCAACAGTTCGCAAAAAGCCTATCAAATCACAGGTAACGTGCCGTTTCATGAGGCTGGTTTGCTCAAACTAAACTGTGACAAGGCTCTGTTCCACCTCAAGTGGGAGGCCAATTTGCATTATTCAGAGACGGTTCAATTTATTGCTGATTGGTATTTGGCCCACTTCAAAGGCGAGATAAATATGTTGGAGCTAACCAACCAACAATTGACCGACTACGAGGACATTGCCAGAGAAAGAGGGCGGGTATGGGCGAAACCCTGATGCTCCATTTATTGCGCACTTTTTTGTCAAAGTTGCGGCACCACAAAGGTGATAATTACCAAGCATTGAAGTCAATGCTCATCAGTTGTTATTACGAATACCTCTGAGTTCATGTGCAAAACAAAACTCTTTCATGAGTTTGTTGAGGCTATTCAAAAAATCTCTTCTGTGATAAACTATGTGTGAACATTTGATTCCCGATCTATTAATTACATCCCTGAATATAGTTAGTCATCCCAAAGGGTACATTTACCACGCGTTGAGGGCCAGCTCACCAGGCTATGATGGCTTTGGTGAAGCCTATTTTTCAACCATCTCCCAAGGTCTCACAAAGGGTTGGAAACGCCACAACAGGCTGGCTCTAAATCTTGTGGTGCCAGTTGGAGGTATTCGGTTCGTAGTTTATGACGACAGGGCTGGAAGCTATAGTACAGGGCGTTTTGCCGACATCAGGCTTGGCATCAATATTAACTATGCACGATTGACTGTACCACCTGGATTGTGGGTAGCTTTTCATGGCATTGATGTCTTTAATTTACTTATGAACGTGATCGCCGAAGAGCATGATCCGCTTGAGTCTGACAATATTCCTCTTGAGCAAATTGACTATTCTTGGTAATTCCCTGATTGTTATTCAGTGTCCTTGATTGATTGCCATTTTGTTAGCGTAAATACCTTGCAGAACAATGGTAAACCACGCGTCTACTTTGTTTTTCCTTATCATGGTGTGGGTGGGGTACCAGTGCTGTTCGTAAGAGTGGGTGAATATCTCGCCTCAAGAGGTTTTATTGAAGCCTATTTTGTTGACTTTGCAGACGGAGTTATGGCCAAGATTATGAGACCTGGGGTGGGTAATTTGCTTGTGTATGCGGATAACAAAAAAACTCACATCCCGAATGGTGCCTATGCTGTTTTTCAGTCGATGACACCCTGGTCCATCTTCCCTGGCTTGGCTGTTGCGGATTCGGTGAAGTTATTGTTCTGGAACTGTCATCCGTTCAACTTAATCCCTACATTGCCGGGTTTCCGATCATATATGCACACCCATGTGGTCGGGGCACAATGGTTGCTCAGAACAGTCATGTTCTTCTGGCGAAAAAGGATGCGTGTGTTTTTGGACACACTTTTGACTTGTCGGGCCATAGTGTTCATGGACATGAACAATGTGAAGACCACGCAGGTCTATCTTGAAAAATCGATACCCGTAGTTGATTACCTTCCCATACCTGTTTCTACAATGGGCGTGAGTTGTAGCCGACTAAAGTCCAGAGATTGGGTGAGTAATCCAGTTATTCGTATCGTGTGGATCGGTCGTGTTGTCGATTTTAAATTTTTCATATTGAAACGCACGCTGTATGCACTTGAGGCAGCCCAGGCATCCTTGATCTACCCTGTCGAATTCATCATCGTCGGCGAAGGTGAATTTCAAGAGTCCCTGAAAGTGGTAGCAGACGGGCTGAAGCGGGTTAAGGTCAAGTTCATCAAGCGAATTGAAGTGTCAGAACTGGATGATTTTTTATTGGCCAACACAGATTTGTTGATGGCAATGGGTACGTCAGTGCTTGAAGGGGCTCGGTTGGGGATACCTGCAATCTTACTTGACATGAGTTATGCGGAAGTGTCAGAGCAATACCACTTCCAGTGGTTGTATAACCGAAATGGCTACACGCTGGCAGACATGATCACAAGCGAGCATTTGGTAGAGCATGATCAATCCCTATTGCATAGGTTGAATGAGTTGTTGGAAGACTACGAAGTACAGTCTGAGCGTTGTATTCGGTATGTGGTCAGCAATCATTCCCTTGAGGTTCAGTCTGAACGATTTTTGAACTACCTTCTTCGTAGTGAGCTTACATGGGGTGATCTGCATATGGCTGGGCACTTGAACCGAGGTTGGCTTTATCCCGTTTTTCGAACTCTACGAGGGCTGTTACATCCCATATGAATTGTTGCGTAGCACTTTTGCAATGCTGCATGTATTTTAATAAAATTAAAGAATTTATGGATTCAAGGATTGTATGAACACCATAAGACTTTCAAAATCAGTTGTTGGGGAAGAAGAGAAGCAGGCTTTGGCTCGAGTCATAGACGTTGGCTATCTTGGAATGGGGAAAGAGGTTCAGAATTTCGAGAAGGAATTGAAAGAATATCTTGGGACTCAACATGATGTTATCTGTGTTAACACAGGCACTGCAGCTTTGCATTTGGCGTTGCAGGCTGTGGGGGTTGGGCCGGGTGACGAAGTACTGGTACCTAGCATCACCTATTTAGCGTCCTTTCAGGCGGTTTCAGCTACCGGAGCTAAACCTGTTGCTTGTGATGTCACACTAAACCAGGTTTTCATTGATCTGAATGATGCGACTGAGCGTGTTACCGCCAGTACCAAAGCTATCATTCCTGTACATTACGGTAGCAATAGCGACGGGATAGAGGCTGTATATTCGTTCGCTCGTGAGAGAGGGTTGCGTGTGATTGAAGATGCGGCACACACTTTTGGATGTTCAAGGTGTGGGAAAAAAGTAGGCGCTGATGGCGATGTTGTATGTTTTAGTTTTGACGGCATAAAGAATATTACAGCAGGCGAAGGTGGTGCAGTTGTGACCGGTGATACGCGAGTAGCAAGTAAAGTTAAGGATGCGAGATTGTTGGGCGTGGAAAAAGATACTGATAAACGTTATGCTGGCGGACGAAGCTGGGCATTTGATGTAGAAGAACAAGGTTGGCGCTATCACATGAGCAACCTCATGGCAGCTATTGGTCGCGCGCAACTACAGAAGATCGATGGCTTTTCTTCTCGCCGTATGGAGCTTGCGCAACGATATGTAACCGAACTGAGTGGGTTAAATGGATTGGAGGTATTGGACTTTGATTATTCAAGAATTGTTCCGCACATTTTTCCTATTCGAGTGTTAAGTGGTCGCAGAGGTGATATAGCTGATGAACTCAAGGCTAATGGAATAGAAAGCGGTATCCACTATCAGCCGAATCACCTGCTTACTTTATACGCTACGGACTATTTGCTTCCAGTAGCAGAAGCACTCGGGCAGGAATTATTGTCAATTCCCCTTCATCCAGAAGTGACAGAGGATGATCAGACCCGTGTTATAGGAGTTATCCAGTCTGTCTTGACCGGGAAGAAGTATGCCTAAAGTTTCTGTCATAATCAATTGTTATAATGGGGAACAGTACCTTAAGGAAGCTATTGGGTCAGTTTATGCACAATCATTCCATGACTGGGAAATTATCTTTTATGACAACGCATCCACGGATAAATCTGCCTACATTGCCAAAAGTTTCGATAGTAAGCTCCGCTATTTCAAAAGTGATGAGAATGTATCACTCGGTGCTGCACGTAATGAGGCGCTTAAATATGCAACTGGCGAATATATTGGCTTTCTCGATTGCGATGATATTTGGCTACCTGATAAATTATATAGACAGGTAATGTTGATGTCTGATGGAATTGCTGGATTATGTTATGGAGGCATTATTGAGATTGACAGTAAAGGATCTGTAATTGGGAAATCTATTCCGCACAAAAAAAATGGGTATATTTTCGAGCAATTATTATATCAATTTGATATTCATTTACCGACTGCATTTATACGAAAATCATTTCTCGATAAATCAGCCTTAAGATTTGATCCCAATATTACAGCGTCAGAAGAATATTGCCTTTTTATGGAGTATGCAGTAGAGCATATCTTTATAGCTAGTGATGAGGTTTATTCTAAGTATAGAATTCATGATGCGGCTCTTACGAATAAGTCGGTAAATAAGTGGGCAGAAGAACGTGAGTATACTTTAGATAAAATAAAAAATAAATATCCTGGGATAGAGTATAAATATGCAAAAGCTTTTAGAGAGGCATATGCAAGAGCTGTTTATTATAGGGCAAGATATTATATGTCATTGAACTGTAAGCGTAAGGCAGTTAGTGAGTTATATTCAATATCAAGGTTTGATATCAAATATGTTTCATTATTTATTATATCGCTATTTCCTGTTGCTATTTGGAACTATGTCCATAAGATTAAGTCATCAAGAAATTTATAGGCTTTATTGAAGTTAATGTTTATGAGAAAGTAGGCATGTTATGAGTTACATTTGCGTTTATATATGAATATAGCAAATCCCGCGTTATTATTTGCACTTGTTTGGGGGGCGGTGCTGTATTTGCATTCTTTGAAGTTACTGATAATTTTAGAGCCAATAAATCACCTGACAATCATATTGGTTGTTTCGAATATTATAATCAATTTCCTGTTATTTTTTACGTTGAAAGTAGTATCCCCATACTATTATAAGAAATCTGTGCATTATAAGTGTGGTTTAGACGCTCAGCTAATATTGCTTGATAAGTTTTTAGAAAAGTTGTTTCGTGTATGGTGTTTTGGCTCGGTTATTAATATCCTTTATTCTGGCGGTATACCACTTTATTGGATGATTGCGGGTGTCGGGAAAGACTATACTAATTATGGGATCCCATCTTTTGGAGGTTTTATTCAAGCAATAAATGTGTTTTTAGCTGTTTCATATTTTATTTTATACTTTTATAAAAGAGAGAGGAAGTATTTATATTTTTTTATAGTTCAGCTCTTTTGGCCGATTTTGGTTGTCAGTAGAGGGAATTTTACTTATATGTTATTGGAGATTGTTGGAGCATATCTTATGATTAATCGTGGTAAAATTAGATCCATTTTTTATTTAATAACCGTTTTTATAGTATTTATATATCTATTTGGTGTTATTGGTGACTTTCGGTTTGGAATCGAACGTTCTTTAGCATTCAAGCAGGGAGTGTTAAGTCAGGAATATGTTAGTCTTGCTGAATATTTGCCTTCTGGTTTACTTTATGTCTACATGTATGTGACAACCCCTATTAATAATGTTGTTTATAATATTGTTAACCTGAATCCTAATTATCTCCCTTATTCGTCGTCTGTATATTTGTTTCCGACAGTAATCAGGACAATATTATTTAAAGGTGGCGGCCCAACGTATGGTCTTGTAAGTGAAACGTTTAATACTGTTACATTTTATTCTGGGTATTTGGTAGATTTCGGAATAAATTTTACAATACTTATTGTTACGTTGATTCAGTTTGTGGTGATAATATTGTATTTAAATGCAATGCGAGGCAAATTATCATATATAATAGCTTATTCTGTCGCTTTTCAATGTGTTGCATTATCGATATTTAGCGACAATTTCACAATGAATATGTCAATATTTCAGATTCTCATTGCATTATACTTCGGTAAAGTCTGTAGGCAATCTGTTAATTAATTTTAACTTTTTACTTGTACCTTAATTTGAAACTATAATATAATGAGAGTATTAGTGCTTGGGGCGAGTGGCATGTTAGGAAACGCCATGATTAGGGTGTTGAGTGAGGAAAAAAAATGGGTGGTTTATGGGACTGTAAGATCTGAGTCTTCCATGCGATTATTCAGCAATAGTATTGCAGAAAGATTATTATCTGGATGTGATGTTGAACAAACAGATGCCCTTGTAAAGGCATTTATATGGTCGAAGCCAGATGTTGTTATAAATTGCATCGGCTTGATTAAACAATACGCACATTCTGAAAATCCACTTCAAGCAATTCCGATAAACTCATTATTACCACATAGGATAGCCTCTTTATGTGAAATAAGTGGCGCTCGGATGGTTCATATAAGCACAGATTGTGTGTTTTCGGGAAAGAAAGGAGATTATATGGAATCAGATGTATCAGATGCGTATGATCTTTATGGTAAATCAAAGTTATTAGGGGAAGTAGCATATCCCAATGCAATTACGTTGCGCACATCAATCATTGGTCATGAGTTGCAGAGTGCGAATGGTTTAGTTAATTGGTTTTTATCACAAGAGGATACATGTAAAGGATATCGAAAAGCAATATTTTCTGGCCTTCCCACAGTTGTTATTGCGCAAATAATTCGTGATGTGGTTATTCCTCGAAAAGATATTTATGGATTATATCATGTTGCTGCGAAATCTATTTCAAAGTATGATTTGTTAACTATGATTGCTAATATCTATAGAAAAACAATAAAAATAGTTCCGGATGACAAATTGGTAATTAACCGCTCTTTAAATGCAAAACGTTTTGAAATAGCCACCGGCTATATTGCTCCGGAATGGTCTGAGTTAATCAAAATTATGCATGATTATAAATAAATATTGATAGTAATATGTTCAAAAATAAAGTATTAATGATTACTGGGGGCACAGGTTCCTTTGGGAATGCTGTGTTGAGACGATTTCTTGATTCAGATCTTCACGAAATCCGCATCTTCAGTCGTGATGAGAAAAAGCAGGATGATATGCGAAAGCGGTACAATAATCCGAAATTGAAATTTTATATTGGCGACGTGCGCGATCCTGACAGTGTGCGCACTGCTATGCGTGGTGTTGACTATGTGTTTCATGCTGCTGCTTTAAAGCAGGTTCCATCCTGTGAGTTTTACCCTTTGCAAGCGGTAAAGACGAATGTGTTGGGCACCGAGAATGTACTAGAGGTAGCTATTGCGCATGGCATCAAACGGGTGATTTGCCTAAGCACAGATAAGGCGGTTTACCCTATAAACGCTATGGGTATAAGTAAAGCTATGATGGAAAAGGTAGCTGTGGCAAAATCGCGTGAAAGTGATGCTACTACCATTTGTGTGACGCGCTATGGCAATGTAATGGCATCACGAGGCTCAGTTATTCCTTTGTTTGTAGATCAGATTCGCACGGGTAAGCCGTTGAGCATTACCGACCCGAATATGACCCGCTTCATGATGACTCTAGATGATGCGGTAGATTTGGTACTCTATGCCTTTGAGCAAGGTAACTCCGGTGATATTTTTGTGCAAAAAGCTCCGGCGGCAACCATCGGGACACTAACCCAGGCGCTAAAGTCTTTGTTGAATGTGCCTGAGTATCAGCTTAATACTATAGGAACACGTCACGGCGAGAAATTGTATGAGGCCCTGCTGAGTCGTGAAGAAATGGTAGCTGCTCAAGACTTGGGTAAATATTATCGTGTACCACCGGATTTACGCGATTTGAATTATGGAAAATTTATGGAGCAGGGTGAGCAAAAAATCTCGCATGCCGGAGATTATAACTCTCACAACACCACACGGCTGAATGTTGAAGGCATGAAGGCGCTGTTGATGAAGCTGCGATTTATGCAGGCCATTGCACGGGGTGAACAGGCTTTGGCAGAGGAATAGCTTCATGCCAATACTTTAATCTCTACGGGTTACAGTCTCCGCCGCTTGCTGCTGGGAGCCCTACCCATGAGGTTCTGGAGGACATAGCTATTATTTCATTTTAACAAAGTTATCAAAACTATTCTCTCAAGAAAGGACTATATGTTTAAAGTTATGACTATTGTCGGGACGCGGCCTGAACTCATAAAAATGAGCCGTGTGATCGCTGAATTTGATCAGCATACGCAACATATTCTTGTTCATACAGGTCAGAACTACGATTACGAACTTAATCAACTTTTTTTTGAAGATTTGGGTATTCGTAAACCGGATTATTTTTTGGAAGCTGTTGGAGGAAACGCGGCACAGACTATTGCTCGTGTGATTGAAAAATCCGATTCGGTGCTGGAAAAAGAAAACCCTGATGCGGTATTGCTCTATGGCGATACCAATTCTTGCCTGGCTATTATTGCTGCCAAGCGGCGTAAAATACCAGTATTTCATATGGAGGCAGGTAATCGCTGTTTTGATCAGCGAGTACCTGAAGAATTGAATCGCAAGGTTCTGGATCACTTAAGTGACATTAATTGCGTACTGTCGGAGCACGCTCGTCGTTATCTTATTGCCGAAGGTATTCGACCAGAGACCATCATCAAAACCGGCTCTCACATGCGTGAGGTATTGGACTATTACATGCCCAAGATTGAAAAGTCGGATATAATCCAGCGAGTGGAACTTGAGTCAAAAAAGTTTTTCATTGTTAGTGCGCATCGCGAGGAAAATATCGATAGTCCGGAAAATATGGTGAATATGTTAGAGACGCTTAATGCACTTGCCGAAGCTTATAACTACCCGATCATTGTGTCAACGCATCCGCGAACTAAAAAGCGTTTGGACACGATGGAGTTGGGTAAGCTTAATCCGCTCATTCAATTTCTTAAGCCTTTTGGCTTTTGTGATTACATAAAGTTGCAGATGGAAGCTTTATGCGTGGTATCTGATAGTGGTACGATTTCTGAAGAAGGTTCGTTGCTTAACTTGCCTGCCGTCACTATTCGTAACGCTCATGAGCGTCCTGAAGGTATGGACGTAGGCACGTTGATCATGTGTGGACTGAAAAAAGATCGAGTGTTGGATGCTGTACGTGTCATCATTACTCAATATGATAACTCTAATCGCGTGATGGATCGAGTTGAGGATTACGAAGGTGGCCCAGTATCTAAACAAATGCTTCGGGTGGTGATGAGTTATACTGATTATGTGAACCGCACAGTTTGGTCAAAACTAAATTAAATATGCGTATTGCTTTAATTGCTGATGCCTATCCCCCAATGCGTACGTCGTCTGCGGTACAACTCCGGGATTTATCTCTTGAGTTTGTAAGACAAGGTCATGAGGTCACAGTATTAATTCCATCTGCGCAACAAAAAGAAGAATGGTGTGTTGACATATGGCATGGAATTCATATAGTCAGATTACAATCGCCAAAAACTAAAGACATAGGGTATATTAGGCGTACTGTTTGTGAGTTCTTGACTCCTTTTGCAATGTTGCGCAATTTAGAGAAAAGCCCATCAGCAAACTTTTGTTATGATGGAGTTATATGTTACGCGCCGAGTATTTTTCTGGGACCTATATTTAATGCGATCAAGAATTATAGTACTTGCAGAAGCTATCTTATCATACGTGATATATTTCCGGAATGGGCAGTTGATATGGAGTTGATGAATCGAGGTATTGTTTATCATATATTTAAATGGATTGAATCTTACCTTTATTCAGTTGCTGATGTAATTGGTGTTCAAACTCAAGCTAATCTTGCCTATTTTTCGAATTACTCAACTAAATCAAAAACAAGAATCGAGGTTCTTCAGAATTGGCTTTCAAAAGCACAGGTTGCTGATTGTAGTATATCGTTGAAATCATCTCAAATAGCCGGTAGAAAAATATTTGTTTATGCCGGCAATATGGGTGTTGCTCAGGGTATGGGTATTTTACTCGATTTGGCAGAGAAATTACAGGGTAGAAAAGATATCGGCTTTTTGTTTGTAGGCAGAGGGCGCGATGCACAACTTTTGCGTGATGAAGCCAAGGCTCGAAAGCTGGATAATGTTTTATTTCATGAGGAGATTGATCCATCAGAAATTCCCGGATTGTACGCTCAATGTCATATAGGTTTGGTTGCATTGGATCCCCGTCACAAAACACACAACATACCAGGCAAATTCCTTTCTTATATGCAGAGTGGGTTGCCGGTTTTAGCTGCGATAAATCCCGGAAATGATCTCGAAAACCTTATTAACAGTGAACGGGTCGGTTTGGTTTGTACGGACTCATCTGTGCAGACACTCATGCATTTAGCCGAGCAATTGGTGAATGCTCTCACAACAGATATTGGAATGTCTGCTCGGTGTAAAGTCCTTTCCTCAAGATTGTTTTCACCAGAAGTGGCAGTTAGACAGATTATTGCCGCACTGAGAGGATGAGGAAAGTGCTGAGCGATGCGTAAATGAAGAGATTGTTCACGAATTACACGAATTTACGCTAAGATAAAAGATTTCGTATTGAACTCCGTAGGATCGGGCGTATTGGTCATATGTTTGTCTTGTGGATAAAACCTTATTCCTTTTGCTACTGTAATGATACCGCTCAGAATTGCCGTTATCGGCCTTGGTTATGTAGGATTGCCGCTTGCTGTTGAATTTGCAAAAAAATATCCTGTTGTCGGTTTTGACATCAAACAGGATCGGGTTGATGAACTTCGCACTGGTCATGATGCAACGCTGGAAATAACCAGCGATGACTTAAAGAGTGTTCTTCGGAGTTCCAATAGTGATGCATTCGGCCTCTTTATCACTTCGAACTCTCTTGAGCTTGCTCGTGCCAACTACTACATTGTTACGGTGCCAACCCCGACGGATAAAAACAACCGTCCTGTTCTGACACCGCTCATCAAGGCCAGTGAAACCATCGGGAAAGTACTTAAACCGGGTGATATTGTTATTTACGA
>Ga0172375_10002879_pt1 | contig 26510 bp, 23 predicted proteins | sample LakKiv1m_FD_114537 | JGI IMG/M metagenome (GOLD analysis project Ga0172375, IMG submission 114537) | Freshwater microbial communities from Kabuno Bay, South-Kivu, Congo - kab_092012_11.1m | ecosystem: Environmental > Aquatic > Freshwater > Lake | place: Democratic Republic of the Congo...
CACGCTGACTTCCTGATCAAGCTCATCGAGCGCGCGCTGCACGATGTGCAGTTCGACTACTTCAACTTCTTCGAGGACTGTGCCGGCAAAGGCGGCCCACTCTTCGGCCCCGAGCTGTTCCGCAAGTTCTTCATGAGGCCGTACAAGCGCATCATGAATTGCATGCGCAAGGCCGGCATCAAGTACTTCTGGGTGGACAGCGACGGCGACTCGGAAGCGCTCGTCCCTCTCTGGATGGAAGCGGGCATCACCTGCTTCTGGCCCCTGGAACAGGCGTCCGGCATGGATCCTGTCCGCCTCAAGAAGAAGTTCGGGAAGGACCTTGTCCTCTGCGGCGGGCTCGACAAGATGGAACTCGCCAAGGGCCGCAAGTTCATTGACAAGGAACTGAACAAGAAGATCCCGCCACTGCTGGAGATTGGCGGATATATCCCGCACATCGACCACGCGATCGCGCCGGAGCTTTCCTACGACGATTTCCTGTACTACATGGACGTCAAACGGAAGCTGACTGGGCGGACATGATGTTCGGCAGACAGGAAAGTCTGCCTCAGCCAGCCTTGGGTGTAGGCGGCCAGATCTGCCGTTCTTCTTCGGCAGACGTGGCGGTTCTACCTCAGGCAGTTACTGGAACCGGATACGTCACGGAGTGACGTCACTACATCCCGAAAGGACCGGAAGTGTAGTGGCGCCAGTCCCCTGGCGCATCTGACTCCTTCTCTCTCAGAATCAGTACCTCGCAACATCTCGCACTGAACAAATGCCTCACCGCTCCCGTGTCCCGCATTCCCATTGCCCGGCATGGGCCGTGCTGCTAGTGTTCACGCCCTCGACCACCACTAGAGGAGACAGCCATGGCAAAGAAAGATCTTGGACATTCCGAGCACAGCAGGCAGGCGGAGCTCTCTTTCGGGACAAAGTGGACCGTTTTCGGTCCCGTTGAACGCAGCGCGCAGGAACCTGATTTCACCAGCCTGGCAAGCTGCCCGTCAACACTGGCGATCGGCAAACACAAGCTTTCCCCGAGAAAGGTCACTGCCACCGGCGGCAAACTGGATCTCACCCGCATGCACGGCCCTGCGAAGGAAGGCAGGACAGCCTATGTATTCATCCCCGTGAAAGCCCCGAGAACCGGCGAATACCGGATCGGGATCGGGGCCGACTGGTGGTTCCGCGCATGGGTGGACGGGAAGGCAATCGGCGACACGCTCAACAGCGGCAACGGCGCCTGGCCTCCAAGCAAGGATGACACCAGTCTCACCGTCAGCCTTGACGAAGGCGAACACACCCTTGCCATCCGTATGATCAGCGGTTCTGCCGGTACCACGCTTGCAGCAGGCGTGCCGGCCACCACGGGCATGAGCAAAGAAGACGTCGACCGCGCAAGGAACGTGGGAATATCCAGCCGCCTGCTCCGCCCCATCAAGGTCGTTTTCATGGGCGCCGGCAGCGGTTTCCTGCAGGCTCTCATCACGGACGTGATGAGCATCCCCGGCGCGGAAACGGGCGAACTTGCGCTCGTCGATATCGACCCCGTCAGGCTCGATCTCGCCGAGAAGATCTGCAGGAAGATCGCGGATGCCATGGGCAGGAAGTGGAATATCACCGCCACGTCCGACCGGCGCAAGGTTCTCAAAGGCGCCAACTACGTGATCAACTGCATTGAGGTCAGCGGCGTCGACTGCGTTGCCCACGACAACGATATCCCGCTCAAGTACGGCGTGGACCAGTGCATCGGCGACACCATCGGACCGGGCGGCCTCTTCAAGGCGTTGCGTACCGTGCCGGTGTTCCTGGATGTTCTCCGGGACATTGAGAAGTACTGCCCCGAAGCCTGGGTGTTGAACTACACGAACCCGATGAGCATTCTCTGCCTTGCTGCGGCGCGCGCCACCCGCGCGAAGGTCGTCGGGCTGTGCCACAGCGTGCAGGGCGCGAGCCACATCCTCGCCGCATGGGCAGGACTGCCGTACCACGAGATCAAGTGGACCTGCGCGGGCGTCAACCACCTCGCATGGTTCACGGAACTGAGCCATAACGGCGCGGACCTGTACCCGCTCATCAAGAAACGCAACATGACGGAGAAGAACTTCAACAACGGGCGGGACAAGGTCCGGCTGGACCTGATGATGCACTTCGGCTACTACTGCACCGAGTCCAGCGGACACGACAGCGAGTACCTGCCCTACTACCGCAAGAACCCGGCCATCCTCAAGCGCTACTGCCTCGACAGTTACGAAGGCGGGAGCCGTTTCTATGCATCCAACTGGCCGACATGGCGGAAGAACTGTGACCACCGGCGGCGCGATGTGGTTGCCGGCAAGATACCGCTGCAGACCGGGCGAAGCTGGGAATATGCCAGCTACATCATCCAGGCGATGGAAACAAACGACAGCTTCGTCATATACGGCAACATGCCGAATCACGGGCTGATCAGTAATCTGCCGCAGGACGGCGTCGTGGAAGTGGCCTGCCTCGTGGACAGGTTCGGCATCAGGCCCACGCACTACGGCAAGCTCCCGCCCCAATGCGCCGCCCTGTGCGACTGGAACATGCGGTTCTTCGACCTGGCCGCGGACGCCTGTGTCAACCGTTCAATTGAGACCGCGGCCCAGGCACTGATGCTTGACCCGCTGACGGCGGCAGTGAGTTGCCCGGCTGACATCCGCAAGATGACCTTCGAGCTGTTCAAGGCCGAGAAGAAGTTCCTCCCGGGATTCAAGGCGTAGGAGCGGGAGTCGTGACATGATTGACATGATGGGGAGCGGTAACTCCTCCCCCCGTGGGTGGTGTAGCCGCGGCGCTCTGTCGCCGCGCAAAGACGCCCCGACAGAGCGGGGCGGCTACAGACTGGCCCTGCCAAGGCCGAGGTTACGGGGAGCGGGAGATTGACACGTCCTTTGCGCAAGTGCCATATTACACCCGCCTGATTAACGGAGGACTGACATGATCCGCGTGAAAATTATCGGCGCCGGCGGCTACGGCGGCGTTGGAATGACCGAGTTGCTGCTCAAGCACCCGAAAGCCAAGCTCCAATCCCTGGTGGACGTCGAGAATGTCGGCAGCCCAATCAGCGCGATCTATCCCCACCTCGCCGGATTCTGCGACCAGAAGATCATCGATCCGAAAGACCCGCAGGCCCAGGCTCCGCATGATGTCGTGTTCATGGCCACGCCGGACGGCATCGGCCAGAAACTGGCGGCCGAGGAACTTGCCAGGGGCGCCAAGGTGATAGATTACAGCGGCGATTTCCGGTTCAACTCGCAGGAAGCCTACACCGATTACGCCACACGCATCGGGCGTGATCCCAAGCATGCGTCCCCGCAACTGCTGCCCGAGGCAGTCTACGGGCTCGCCGAACTGCATCGCGACGAGCTGACAACCAAGACACGGGTGGTCGGCAACCCGGGATGTTTTGCGGTAAGCTGCATTCTCGGTCTTGCCCCTGCGGTGAAGAACCACCTCATCAAGCCGGAAGGCATAGTCTGTGACTGCAAGACCGGCGTATCCGGCGCAGGCAAAAAGCCGAGCCCTGTCTTCCATTACCCTGCCCGGTACGAGGCAATGAACGCATACAAGCTCGCAGGCCACCAGCACGTGTGCGAGGTGGAACGGGAACTGAGCATTCTCAATGGTTCGCCGTTGAAGGTGACCTTTACATCCCACGTCGTACCGGTGTGCCGCGGGATCATGTCCACACTGTACGCCCCGGTGGCCAGGGCAGTGACTGAGGCCGATCTGCTCGCAGCCTACAACGCATTCTACCGGCAGGGCGGTTTCGTTCGTGTGTTCCCCAGCACTGCACCACTGGTCTCTCTCCATGTGCGGGGTACGAACTACTGTAACCTCGTGGTGAGCGTGGATGCCCGCACCGGCATGCTGCGAGTGGTATCGTACATTGACAATCTCGTGAAGGGCCAGGCCGGTTCTGCCATGCAGAACATGAACCTGGTCTTCGGCCTGGACGAAAAGACCGGGTTGGATCTTCCGGGAATTTATCCGTAACAACAAGCCGTCAAAAGAAAAGGGAGCATCACCATGGAAAGCGCAGACAAAGCAAAAACGGTCATTGCCGAAGACGTTGAGATCATGGGTTCCATCAAGTCCGCAACGCCCATCCACATCGATGGCAAATTGAACGGCGACATGACCTGCACCAACGGTGTCGTGGTCGGCCAGACAGCCACCATCAAGGGCAACCTCGCGGTTGACTCCGTCGTCGTCATGGGCCAGGTGGTCGGCAATATCACCGCCAAGGACAAGATCGACCTGAAGTCGACGGCACGGCTCACAGGCGACATCCGTTCCCGTCGCCTCGCCGTCGAAGACGGAGTCACTTTCGTCGGCAAGTCCGAAGTCAATCCGTCCGGCGCTGCCCAGCGCCCCCCCGTTTCCGGAGAGGCACGATCCGCCGGACACGAGATCGGTCCCGAGCAGGATACCGTCCTGTCTTCCGACGATGATAAGACCAAGGGCGGCCGGTTCTTCGGCAAGAAATAGGCAGGACACACCAACACTGTCTTGTCCTGGCGCGACCGGCACGGAGAATGTCTCATGGCCCGTTCCAGGAAAGTCAACGTCATCGACGGCCTGACATCTGTCCAGGCAGTGCGCCGCACGGGGCGCAAGGCCGACGACACAAAATTCCGCCAGTCGCAGGCCAAGCTGCCGGCTGCCGGGAAACCGGCAGGGCCACAGCCGGCAAAGACCACGCCTCCTGCGGGCCGTATCAGCCAGACCGCCATACCGCAGCGTAACGACATTGTCTGTTACCAGTGCGGATACCGGTTTGTGGTAGCCGGCGCATTGAAAGATTCTCTGTGCCCGAAATGCCGCGTCACCCTCGAAGCCCGACAGGTGACCATCGAAACGGAATGGACCGGGACCGTGCGTACCATAGGCACCGTCGAGGTCAAGCCAGGGGCAACCCTCAAGCAGGCATCCATAGTCACGCGGAACATGATCCTGAACGCCGACGCAACCGGGGCGCATATGACAGTGACGGGCCTGCTGGAACTGGGCCCCGGGGCACGTATCGACGGCTCCTCGGCGGCGCTGCAGGATGTCAAGGTCCGGCCCGAGGCGGATGTCACGATTACCGAAGAACTTGCGTGCAGGGACCTCGACGTCCACGGCAAGATGAAAGGGCCGGTACGTGTCAGCGGTTGCATGACCGTCAGGGAGAACGGCTGCTATTCCGGGACGCTCCGCGCAGGGCGCCTTGTTGTCGAACCCGGGGCAGGCCTGCTTGGGGACATCACCGCCGTTCCGGACCCGGGCTCAACCGGACAGCACCATTGCAGTACCGGTGCGGAAAGTGGTAAGAAAGCGGGAAGCAGGTAGAGGATACCGGGACGGAGGCTTGTCGACATGGCATTGAAATCCAAACTGGGCCGCGGTCTGAGCGCCCTTATCCGTGATGAAACGCCGGCCAGTGCAGCTGCAGCGGAAGAGCGACCCCAGGACCATTTTGTCCCAGTTGAAAGCATCCGCAAGAACCCCCTGCAACCGAGGCATCGCTTCAACCCTGAGACCCTCGCAGAGCTGACCCAGTCCGTGCGCGAACACGGCGTGATACAGCCCCTTCTTGTCAGGCCCGTGGCCGGCGGCTACGAGCTTGTAGCAGGCGAACGCCGTCTCCGCGCAGCCGGTGAAGCCGGCTTGAAGGAAGTCCCAGTCGTGGTGATTCAGGCAACGGACAACCAGTCACTCGAAATGGCCCTGGTTGAGAACCTGCAGCGAGAAGACCTGAACGTGATCGAGGAAGCAGAGGGATACCAGCTTCTCGGAGAGAGGTTCGCCATGACCCAGGAGTCCATCGCCGCCCGCGTCGGGAAAGCCCGGGCAACGGTGGCGAATGCGCTCAGGCTGCTGAGCCTGCCGGATGAAGTGAAGGCACTTATTACGGCCGGCACCCTGACCCCGGGACACGCGAAGCTCCTCGCCGGGCTCACGTCGCCCGAGGAACAGAAACGCCTTGCCCGCCAGATAGCCGAGGACAACCTGACCGTGCGGCAGGCGGAAAAAGAAGTAAGACAGCATTCCAAACCAAGGAAGACATCAAAGACTTCCAGAGACGACATCCCGGCCAATCACATTCAATGGCTGTCTGACAAGCTGCATTCCCATTTCGGGACCAGCATCCACATCAATTCGTGCCGCACTTTGGCCAACGGCAAGAAGATACGCGGGCAGCTGACGATAGACTTCTTCTCCAACGAGGATCTGGACCGTGTCCTCAACCTCCTCGGGGTCAACCTGGAATGACGCGGTGGTTGTGCCCGCTGATCCTGCTCCTTGTCGCACTGTCGGGTTGCCGTCCGTCCGCTCCGCAGCAGACACATCAACCGGACAATGTGCGTTCAAACGTTGCCATTGATCCCATGATGCTGTCCGGGACCAATGCGGTGGCCGAGGTGGCGATGTTTGTTGCCACTGCACCGCGTGTTTCAGGCACCACGCAGGCGCGGAAGGCGGCAGATCACCTGGTCCGGCGACTTGAGGGCTTAGGGTTGGAACCGAAGGTCGACGTCTTCACCAACAACACCCCGGACGGCCCCGTTGTATTCCGTAACATCCTTGCCATGACAAAAGGCGCCGAAGAGGGACTGGTGGTCCTGCTGTCCCACACGGACACGAAGGCGGATCTGCCGGAAGATTTCGTCGGGGCCAATGATTCAGGCTCCAGCACCGGCCTGTTGCTGGAACTGGCCCGCGTGTTCGGCGCCGCGCAGCGCACCGGGCCGGGGATCCTGCTGGCATTTGTCGACGGGGAGGAGTGCAGGAAGACATACGGGCCATCCGACGGCCTGCATGGCAGCCGGCGGCTGGTGGGTTGGCTGCGTGAACAACAGCTCCTCGGCCAGGTTCGCGCAGCCATTCTCATGGACATGATCGGCGACAGGAACCTGTCCGTGACGATCCCGCGCAACTCATCCACGAAGCTGGTCTCCATGGCTTTCCAGGCCGCCACGGAGGAGGGAACACGCACGCGGTTCAGCCTGTACGGTCAGGACATTCTCGATGATCATGAGTCGTTCCTCAGCGCCGGGATCCCGGCCATCGACCTGATCGATTTTGAGTACGGATCGCATCCAGGGATGAATGACTACTGGCATACGTTGGAAGACACAATGGACAAGCTCAGCGCCGAGAGCTTGCAGACCGTGGGACGGGTGGTCATCCGGATGGTGAACAAGCTGTCGGAAAGATAAGGCCGGCAGACCGGGAGGTCTGCCCTCCAGTGCCCGTTCTAAGCGCCCGATTTCATCATGGAGGGCAGAGCTCCTGCTCTGCCGTCTTTGCCCGGCAAACTGGGATGTCCGCCCTCCATCGCCCGCCAACCCGCGCGACACCATCTTGGGGGGGGCAGAGCTCCCGCTCTGCTGCCTTCACCATTCAATGGGTTCCATCACGCCGGTGAAGGGCCATTCCTTGGGTACGGGAACAAGCCCTTTGCGGACGGGGTTCTGGCGAACGTACTCTCGCTTACCATGATAATGCTCCGGACTGCGCATCTGCGTATCCCAACAGTCCAGTTGCCACATTGCCGATCCCCATCCCATTGCCTTTGACGTTAGTGATTTCCAGTATCTGGCCCAGGAGGCAATGGCCGGGAACTCAGGGCATCCAGGACTGCAGAACATGTGCACGTGGTCGGGCATGATAACATACAGCCCCACACGCCAGGCATGTGCTTCCGTCCACACCGTCTTCAGCGCCCGATGGACCCTTTCGTTCGCAAGGCGATTTTTTCTTTCACTTGTGCAGACAGTCAGAAGAACCACCGTGGGTTCGTTATGCCTCACCACCACAGGCATATGAACGGGATGTTTGCGTTGCGGAAGAATCACATTTGCGTCCTTCGTGTCGGACCAGTTCCCGGCAGACCGGGAGGTCTGCCCTCCATCTCCAAATCAGCACGCTTGATTGCGACATGGAGGGCAGAGCTCCTGCTCTGCCGTTCCCATTCTCCCCACCCTACCGTATCGAAACAACGGTTCCTCTCGGCGCACAAAGGGTGATGCATACGTCGTCGATGCCAATCTCGTCCCTCGACCCACTGCCGCCTGCATCGTCGCACGTCCACCGCATGTCAAAGACTTCACCCGGCATGAGCGGTGGTCTGAACGTGACAACACCGGTCCTTGCCACATTTTCCCAACGCGCGGGGAGAACAGGCGACGCTGGCGTAACGAAATTGCAGGACGCCACTTCGTGGAATGCTCCGCCTTCGCGCCGCGTCTCCAGTTTGAGCGAGGAAGCACGCTCAACGTCGTTCAGGTACCAGGCCAGATACTCGACAGTCATCGTCTCGATGATTTCGCCTGACGCATTCGAGATTGCCGCCTGGAAGAACCCGGGCGTGAACTTGTCGGCTGTCGCCTGGCACCCGATCACATAGTTGGTCTGTGGAAGCAGCCAGGCATAACACCCACCGGTGCGGGTACCGCCTGGATGAACTCCGAGGAAGTCCGAATTCGTGGCACCCATCGTACTCGTCGCGTCCAGAGACACCGAGAATCCTGCCGGCAGCGTCTGCCATGTCCCGCGAAAAGACTGAAAATCCTGCCTGCATGTGCCTGGTTTGCTGAATGCCCATTCTCCGGCAAATGCCATCCCTGCTGCAACAACTGCTGCCATGAACCATGCGACCCTGATCACCGGTGTGTTCCTGCCTTTTCAGAAAAAAGCCTAATCTAGGGACAGGCCGGACTTCCCGCTATCAGGCAACTTCGTATTTTTTGTGTCAGGTATTTGCCGACACTCCGGCCCGGTCCCCTTTCCTCTTCCCGCTCATGGCCGCTTCCGGTATATTGACCACCATGCGCTACCTGATCATATTCGTGGCATGCCTGTTCGTCAGCGGGTCCATGGCTTTCATCTTCATCAGGTTCCTGAAACGACTTCGGCAGATTGAGGAGGAGAAATGGGGAAGCAAGGCATCCCATCGACAGTCCTGACCCGCCTCGTCCAGATGAACGTCCGCCCCGGGCGGCCTGTCGAGAATACGGCGACCATACTTGACCATGTCAGGCGTGCGAGTGCCGACGGAATCGAACTGCTCGTCTTTCCAGAGATGGCTGTTCCCGGTTACCTCATTGGTGACGAGTGGGAACACGAGGCCTTCCTGCGCGAATGCGAGAGGTGCGGCAACGAGATCCGGGAGGCAGCGGACAAGATAACGGTTGTGTTCGGGAACGTGGGCCTGGACTGGGCCCGCCGTAACGAGGATGGCCGCGTACGCAAATACAATGCGCTGTTCGTCGCAGAGGACCGCACGTACAAGGGACCGGCGGGAACGCCCTACCAGTTTGTGGTCAAGACCCTGATGCCGAATTACCGTGAGTTCGACGATAGCCGCCATTTCTATGATCTGCGCAAGCTGGCCCTTGAGTCCGGCAAAACACTGGCCGACCTTGCCGCGCCCGTGGAGACCCGTGTCGGCAGGCTGGGCTGTTTCCTTTGCGAGGACGCATGGGACACAGACTATGCGCAATCTCCGCTGGACCTGCTGTCCCGCCATCCCGTGGATCTCTACGTCAACATCAGCGCATCGCCGTTCACATTCCACAAGAACCACAAAAGACAGCGTGTCTATTCGGCGCAGGCCACCCGCCTCGGCCGTCCGCTCCTGTATGTCAACCATACCGGCATCCAGAACAACGGCAAGACGGTGTTCACTTTCGACGGTCGTTCCTGCATATACGATGCCCACGGCCACTGTGTTTCCACAGCCCGCCCGTTCGAATCGTCTGAACTCACGCTTCGCGTGCCTCTCGACAAGACTGCGTCTTTCGGCGCGGAGGTGAACCTGCAACGCGACACGGTTGTAGATCTCTATACCGCAGTTGAATACGGAACACGGGAGTTCCTGCAATTGTGCGGTGCCAAACGCGTTACCATAGGCGTATCCGGTGGCATAGATTCCGCAGTGGTTGCGGCAATCTATCGCCGCATCCTCGAACCGCGCGATGTCCTCCTGGTCAACATGCCAGGTTCATTTACGTCACAGACCACGCGCAACCTGGCGGCGGAACTGGCCGCCAACCTGGGGTGCCTCTACACCGAGATTGCCATTCCAGACAGCGTGTCATTGACAAGGAAACAGGTGGACGGCCTGGCTGTCACGTCGCCCGATGGAAGACTGAAAGAGACTCTCAAGGTTTCCGGCCTTGTTCTCGAGAACATCCAGGCACGTGATCGTTCGTCCCGTATCCTTGCTGCCGTTTCAGCTGCGTTCGGCAGTGTGTTTACGTGCAACGCCAACAAGGCCGAGGCAACGGTCGGGTATACAACGTTGTACGGAGATCTCTGCGGTTACCTGGCGAATATAGCCGACCTGTGGAAGATGGAGGTCTACGAACTGGGGCGGCACTTGAACCAGGCAGTGTACGGACGCAAGGTGATACCGGACGGGATCTTCGATGTGACACCGTCCGCGGAACTCTCCCCTGCCCAGAATGTGGACGAAAAGAAAGGCGACCCGCTTATCTATCCATACCACGACAGGCTCTTTGCAGCATGGGTGGAACGCTGGAACCGCGCAACCCCGGAGGAAATCATCGGCTGGTACGCGGAAGGAACCCTCGAGAAGAACCTGGAATACGCCGGCAGGGTATCAGACCTGTTCCCTACCACTGCAGCCTTTGTCGCCGACCTGGAGCGGTGGTGGAACCAGTACCAGGGAATGGGCCTTGCCAAACGCATACAGGCCCCGCCGGTTCTCGCAGTGAAGAAACGCGCATTCGGTTTCGACCATCGCGAATCACAGATGGGCCCGCACTACACGCGCGAGTACCAGGAGATAAAGAAGAAGGTGCTGGGGAAGCCAGCTGGATCATAGCCGCTCACGCATGGGGCGAATGTCCCGGACTGTAGCCGCCCCGCTCTGTCGGGGCGCTCTTGCACGGCGACAGAGCGCCGCGGCTACAACCCACCCACGGCAACAGGATGTCACCATTCCGTTGCATCTACGTCGCGTAGCCACAAAGAACGATCCCTCAGACAGGCAGTTCCAGTTTCCACACCTGACTGCCAACCTGCAACTCCACAACTTCCCGCCCCATTCCGGAAAGAAGTTTTGCCCTCACATCACCGGGCCACTCGCCCCGCCACGGGAACAAGAGGAAATCCCGTCGCACCGGCAGGCCCGCACTCCCGGAAAAATGAATTTCCCAGCCCTTTTCGCATGCTCCACGCACCGGGGACACCCATCCGCGGGGAGGATCCATAACGCCGCGGAACGTCTCCACGGTCAGCGGCTGCAACGCCTGGATCGCCAGGTTCGGCCCACCCGTGATCCTCGTGCGGATCCCGGCGTCATCGCGTTCGATCGCCTCGATGTCATGCGCGAGGTGGAACAGCTCGGTGATCTCGTGCTGCCCCTCTCCTTCCATCCTGTCCGTGACCAGGAAGAACACCGGGGCGATTTTGTGGAAAAGGATCCGCCGAATCTGGCGGACCTGGCCGATATCCCGTTCATACGGGCCATCGAATGCTGCTTCAACCTGGTCCCATTCCGGCCCGGACTCCCACGGGTTGTCCAGGGGAACATGGGAATACCAGTCCTTCCGGTCCTGATGCCACCTGCACTGGCCGGCCCCGTCGACAAGAATCACGTTGTGCGCCTGGGAAACAACCAGCCACTCCCGCATCCAGTGGTCACTGTAGGAGTGAATACCCGGGTCCACGATGAACTCGCGACCGTACGCCTGCAGTTCGAAATTGAGCTTGTCCTCGTGGTGATGCGCCTGTCCGAACCGTCCGCCGTCAAACACCATGCACACTGCGTCACGTGACCAGCCGTTGCGCATGGCGTAGTAACCGATGCACGGACTGGATACAGAGGTAAACGATGGCACATGGCCCACCCGTCCCCCGCTCAGCGCCCATTTGAGTTCCGGCAGATCGACGAACTCCTCCAGGCCCCGAACCAGGTCGGCAAAGACGTCGTCCTGGCTGTCGCCGAACATGGGAGTTCGGCCGTCCGGTTTGAGAAGACCGATGTTGAACAGTGTCATGCGCCTGACGGCGTCATGCGCCCTGTCAGGCAGCGTTACCTTGTGTTCCAGGCAGATCCGCAGAAGATTCGTCACCAGGTTCAAGCAGCAGCTCTGATAACCGGGCGCGCCCTCGATCATGGAACCGTCAGGCGTTACCTGTTTTGACAGTTCGTCGTCCAACCGTGTAATCGCAGCCTGCGCGAGGATCGGGCTGCGCTTGAATTCAGGAAACGCCGTCACCATCGTCAGCCACCCGAGTATCTGGTACAGCACGTGATTGCCGCCGATTGACGGTTGGGCCGGCTCCGACAGGTGGGCCGTCACATTGAAGTGCTCGGCGTAGTAGAGGCCGAACAGGATCAACCGGCATATGGTCACATCATCCAGGCCGCCATGGTGAATGCTGCTGAAAACAAGCCTCACCCACGGGTAGTTGGTCTCGTGCCAGGATATGACGTTAACAGGATCGAGGAACTCCGCGATCTTCTGCTGCAGGCGGGACTGCCATTTCGGGTCTTTCGAGTAGACCCAGGCGTTCCATGCGGCAAATGACCAGACCCAGCCCGGACCCGAGTCCAGCGCTATCGTTGGCGGTTCCGGTTTGCAGATATGCCGGGACATGTCGGGGACGCGCCTGTTCCGCACGTAGTCAACAAACCGGCAGGCGGCGTCAGGTTCGCCCCTGCACAGCGCGGATGCAACCGGAGCAAGGACCGGGAATCTGTCTGTGTCCAGCGCTTCACCCAGCCGCGCAAGGGAGTAGTCCCGGGCCGAAAGCCATCGATTGGTCCACACCGCCCGCGCGGCCGCAATGAAATAGTCCCTTGCCTCTTCGTCCCTTCCCTGGTCCCTGAGCCGTCCGACGGCATCCACTCCGCTGATTCTGACAGGTGCAAGCTCCCAATACGGTGCCGCTTCTTTCATGGCGGGGCCCTCATGATTTGACTTACTCCGGGTCCGCCTATATACGTCTGCGGAAACCGTGTCAATACACGAGGCCCAACCTGCCTTGTCATCGTGTATCGGGTGCCCGTAAGGACGGGTGGGGCGCAGGACAAAGGAATGAGCCAGATGATCTCAAATCCCCGCGTCACCGCCGTCATGGAACCAGTTCTTTCCGGTGCAGCTGCCGTACTTACGGTCGGCGGTGCAGGCCCGGATACCGGGATCTACGCGGCACGGCTCACCGGTGCCGGATCCGCACAGTCGTTCCGACCCCTGAAGGTACTGCATCGGGACGGTGAATGCTTCACGGTAGACATGCCGGCAGGACCAGTGAGCGCATGGGCTCTTGCGCCCTCTCCAGACCCGGATATGACCACTGCATGGATCGCCAACCGACCACGACTTGACTGGCATTTCCCGGCCGAACCGGTACCGGGCGACGAACTGCGGCTTTTCGGGCGCAACATTGTTCACGCCGGCCACTATCCCTGCCGAAATCCGAAACAGCCCGTCAGTTACGGCGGCTTCCTGAATGGCAAGACCAGGATATGCATCCGCAAGGCCGGGAACTCAAAATGCCGGACCCTGCCCGTTGACAAGTCAAGCGGCTACGAGGCCTGGTTGACCCTGCCGCGCGACCTTGAACCCGGCACATACGAATTCCGGGCTCACAACGGCCTGGGTGGTTCAAGGGGTTGGTCGGATCCGCTGCCAATACAGGTTCGGAAGGCCAGCCCGTGGCCCCGGAAAGTCTTCCATGTAGATCACTACCTGAAGCCCGGCCAGGTTCCCGGGTTTACCGCGTTCGACATCTATGGCAACTACGGAGAGAACGGCCAGTCGTGGGCCGATGACGCCATCCGCAAGGCACTGGACGCGGCAAGCCGCAACGGGGGCGGCATAGTTGAATTCTCCGGCCGAATCTACGATATCAGGCGCACAATCGTTGTTCCCCCGCGGGTGGTACTGCGCGGACAGGGACATGAGCGCACATGGATCAGGACTCCGCTCGGCGGCGGCATCCAACCGCCCTATGTCGTCATCACCGGTGACCGCGATTTCACGGTGGAGGATCTGCGCATAGTGGCCTACGACGCACCCGTGGTCATTTGCGCGCCCAAGTGGATACCGAAGTCGATGAAAGAGGTCTTCAGCCAGAAATGGCACATGTTCCCGCCTGAGATCGGATCCAATGTCACAATCCGCCGCTGCTACATCCACCAGCGCCCGGTCGAAGGCTGGACCCGCCGGCGGGCCACCAAGCCGCTGTCGAAGGCGGAAAAGGCGTACATCGAGCAGTTCAACCGCCACATGTCGCTTGCGCCCGACTGCAAGGACAGCGGCATGCTGTTCAACGGCATCCAGTTGCGCGCGAACAGATGCAGCATTCTCGACACGCAAATCCATGCTGCACAGCACGCCGTCTCCATCAAGGGATGCCGCTCCCTCCAGATCGCCCGCAATACACTGTATTCCGGCGCCGGCGGCAACTGCCTGTCCATGTGCGGTTGGGCCGACGACAAGCGGGGTGCACCGGTCAAGGACTACTACCTGCGTGAGATTTTGATCGAGGACAACGAACTCGCCAGCCATTCCATACGCAGCCGCAATGGCTTCTTCTTCTACCAGAGCGGGTACCACGGGCACGCGGCCCGTAACCGCATCGTGGATGTCTCCCGCGCCAGCGATGGCGAGGCAATGGGTTGCCACCTTTGGATGGACCGCGTTAACGACCGGCGCATCCATCTGCGGATGCTGGATTCGCTCACGGCCGAGATGGAAGATCCGGACGGCAAGTTAAAGAAAAAAGCCCTTCCGGAATCAGCCGTTGAGATCCTGGACGGCACAGGGACAGGCCAGTTGCGGCAGATAGTATCGCGCAAGGGCAACCGCATACGCTTCGAGCGTCCCTGGCTCGTACCGCCGGACAGTACCAGCTTCCTGTCATTCGTAGCCCCGCCGCCGTTCCACAAGCTGGCGTTTGTGGACAACCACATCGAGAATACAGGGGCAAGTCTCATCCTCTGGGGTTCGTCAAACGACCTCGTGGTGGATGGCAACCGCATCGCCTACGGACCCGGCATCGGGGTGTGGTCCTGCAATCTTGCGAAGAGCTGGTCGGGCATCCAGGGCGGCGCCCTGCTCACACAGGTGATCAACAACACGCTCGACGTGGGCATGTTCGTGCCCGACAAGAAGGCGGTTCTTGGCAACTACTCGGAAACCCTCCCACAGCAGGGTGTGATCGCCAACCTTGGCTATGCCCCTGAGGACGGATTTGACTTCCTCGGCCTCGTGATACGCGGGAACTGCACGCGCAACAACTCGGCCATCATGCTGGCCAGGACATACCCGAGGAAGAAGACCGATCCGCCAGGCTCATCCCGTGAAGCCGGAGTTATTGTTGAAGGAAATGCTGCCTTTGACAGCGTGTGCGGCATCGTACGCGACAAAGCTGTGCCCTGCGTGTGCCGCCGCAACAGCGCGCGTGGCGTGAAGCACCCACTAGTGGTCTTCGACCGGAAAAGCGGGATGGTCAAGGGGATGTAGCGCCAGACCCGGGTTGCCTGTTCTCAATGGCTTCCGAAACGAAAACACGGATTCCCGCGGACAGACTGATTCGGTTGGAACCGCAGAATGCTGAACAAGGAACTCAGAACACCGAAGTTCAGACCGGACCATCACCTCTTACCTTCAGCGTTCTGCGGTTCGATATTCTGCGGTTTTGCTGTTCCTCCGAGGGAAGAAGCCCGCCGGCCTACATTCCCTCGTTGTAGTAGACGTAGAGTCCGTCCTTGCCCGGGGCCACGATGTCAACACGACCCGTGCCGCGCAGGTCGGCAACGGCAAAATGAATGCCGCAGCCCTTGGCGACCCCTATCGGGCCGTAGTCAATAACCTGCTTTGCGAACGACTCACCGGTCCACTTGAAGTAGTAGATGCCGACATCATCCCACTCGCCGGCCTCGTTGCCGCAATGCGCCCGGTGCCGTTTCCCCGTCACCAGCTCACATTCACCATCGCCGTCGATATCGACCCACATAAGGTCGTGGTACTGCGCGTTGTACAGGTCGATCGGGTGTTGCACCCAGGTCCGCTTGCTGCCCGAAATCTTCTGCTCCCACCAGTGGAGGCCGTACCCGTGGGCCTGGCCCACGATCATTTCGTTCCGCCCATCCTTGTTGATGTCAGCCACAAGCACCGGCACGCTGGCGCATCCCAGGTCGAACTCCGGATGCCATATCCATTTGCCCTTGAAAGTATCCGCAGGGGCCTCGAGCCAGCCCTTCGCGAGAATTATGTCCATCCGCCCCTTGCCCGCCACGTCACCGCATCCAAGTCCGTGCCCCTCCCGCTGCCCCTCGGGGAACTCGTAGACAACGTGTTCCGTGAACTCGCCCGTACCCTTGCGATTCTTGTCCATCTTGAGTTTGAACACGCGCACCTTGCGTTCGCCGGGAGTATTCGGAACGAACTCAACCTGGCCGTCGCCATCGACATCCCATGCACGAGTGGTTTCAACATTGCCCGTCTGGCCGATCACATGTTCCGGCCACTGTTTTGCCGGATCGCCCTTGGGATTCTCTCTCCAACGCAGCGTGCCGCCCCACCAGCCACCGGTAACATAGTCGAGATAGCCATCCCCGTTGATGTCCAGCGGGATGGTTGAGAAATCGTCGTAGTACTCGCCGGCCGCCTTCACTTCGCCAATCGTGTGCTTCTTCCTGAAGTCAGGCCCGGGATACCAGTACCCGCCGGAAACTATGTCCGGCACTCCGTCGTTGTTCACATCGAACACGCCAGCTGACTCAAATGTCTCGTCCGCTATCCACACTTTCTTCCATTTCAAAGGCATCTTCCTTCTCCTCTCCAATCACGATCTGAGATCTCATATCTCAAATCCGTACCCCACCACACCCCCCAGGCATCCCGATGGCAATACACCGCATCTCGGGCAACGATATCCGCCAGACGGACTACTTCCCCTTCCATAGCTTGATGTACTGGCGGGCCACTTCAAGGTCCTCCATCGCTTCCCCGGCTTCGCACATCGGCTTGATCTCGCCCTTGATGGCTTTGACGAAATTCATCGCCTGCTGGCGCATGGCATGTATCCACGGCAACTGCGGTACGACCGTTTCGGGCGTTTTCCCATCACCCGGATCCCTGAGCAACTCAACGCGGCCCGGCCTGTTGCTGGCCAGTGGCGCGGGCAGTTCAAGTTTCACATACCCCTTTTCGAACGCCACGAGGGCGGATTCCTGCCAATCGATCGTGGTGCGGTACGGTGTCATCTCGATCACGCACCCCACGCCGCTCTTGCTCTGCCCGGCCAGCATCACACCGGACTGATCGGCATAGGTTACCTTGTACGACTCACCCAGCAGGTAACGCATCAGGTTCACCTGGTGAATGTAGTAGTTCACAAAGCTGATGTAGGAGTCATACGTGGCCTTGTCCATTTCCTTGTCCGGCGGATCCCACTGGAGGTCCTTGGAGTATTCGCCGCCCTGGATCAGGTCGATGAAACCACTGGCTACCCAGTCGCCGGCCGGCATCAGGATCCGGACGTAGCGCATCTTCCCGAGTTCACCGGTCTTCTTCAGCCGCTCGATCTCCTTGCGGGCGTACATGGAGGCAGGATCGCTCCGCTTGTGGTAACCGACCATGTACCAGGTATCACTCTTCTTGAGCGCCTTGAGAATCTTGCGGCCCATTTCCAGCGTGCCGGCCAACGGCTTCTCGGTGAATACCGGGACACCCGCGCCAAGCAGCTCCGGGATCAGTGTGCCGTGGCGGGTGAATGGCTGCGCCGCCACGATGCCGTCCAGCTTCTCCTTCTTCAGCATCTCCTCGTGCGTTGCGTAGACGTTCGGAACGCCGTACTTCGCGGCAACCTTCCTGGCGAGGTCCTGCCGCACCTCCGCCAGGGCAACAACCTCACACTCCGGCACCGTTGCGTAGTTCTTCAGATGAGCGCACTGTCCCATGCCACCGACGCCAACGAACCCGATTCTCACTTTCTTGTCAGCCATTGTCAGGCCCCTTTCAAAATTGCTTCACAACTGTTCCGACCTTCTGCCCGTCATCAACATCATTGATGCCTGTATTTGCTGGATACTCTACTTGCCTCCCCGTATTCTTGTGAATAGCTTGAATTGCCTTTTCTTGGCAGAAATTGCTGTATGAATGGAATCGAGACGGCGGAGATGCTGGGGGTAGGCAGGCTTGCGCCCGGGCCCGACTGGCACATGCCTGCCCATTTGCATGCCAACCACGAACTCATAGTGGTCATTCGCGGCCGGACCAGGGTTCACATCGCAGGCAGAAAGATACTCGCAGGCAGCGGTGACGTACTGTTCTACCCCCGCAAAGTGGCGCACGAGGAATGGTCGGATCGGAATGAACCGATGGAAACGGTCTTCCTGTCCTTTCAGTGGGAACCGGGCACCGGCGAAATCCCTCTCACGGCTCGTGACAATGACGGACGCATCCGCGAACTGGCTGCATGGCTCTATTCGGAACGCGATGCCCACGGTCCCATCCTGCCATCCCTGCGCAATACTTTTCTGAGGGCCATCATTGCCGAGTACCTGAGGAATACACAGGTATCGACAGACAGCATCGTCGGGTCTGTGCGCAGTTTCATGCGCGAGCATCTGACGGAACCGGTTGCTCTCGCCGACCTGGCCGGCAAAGCCGGCATGAGCCGGTTCCATTTTCTCCGCCGCTACCGCGAAGCCGCCGGCCGGACACCGATGCAGGATCTCCGCATGATGCGCCTCGAAACAGCACGCATGCTGATTCTTTCCAGCTCCAAGCCCCTCAAGCTCATAGCCCCGCAGGTCGGGTTCCGAGATGAGTACCAGCTTTCGCGCTCATTCCGGAAGTACCTTCATATGACCCCGCGGGAATTGCGCAGACGCGTGTAGGCCCCACCTCCATGCGGACCGAACGGCCCTGACCTTCGGTCGGCCGATTCGGTCCCTTCCGTAGTGCGCCCGCCACGGGAGGGACGGCATCCACGCGTCCGCGCGCGGTGCCGTCCGGTCCGAATCCTTCTCCCATGTGTAGTGGCGCCAGTCCTCTGGCGCATTCTCCATGCAGTAGCGCCGCTGCCTGCCCTTCGCAGTCCCGACCTCTCATAGAGTCGGGACGAAAGAGGGTACGGCGCATCCGGGAAACGGCCGCTTTCACACGGCAAAACACTGTCACACACCGGGGGTTTCCTGTATTGTCCCCGACAACAGAAAGGACGTCGAACCCATGAAACATGTTCTCGTGATCTCCTCTTCACCCCGCAAGAACGCCAACAGCGATATCCTGGCCGACCAGGTTATCGCGGGGGCAAAAGCCGCCGGTGCCGGCGTCGAGAAAGTCCGGCTTGCCGCCCTGAAGATCGGGTACTGCGTCGCATGCGAAGCATGCCAGAAGAGCCGCGACACGTTCTGCGTCCAGAAAGATGATATGCGCGACTTGTATCCAAAGCTGCTGAAGGCCGATGTGCTTGTTTTCGCCTCCCCCGTCTACTGGTTCGCCGTCAGCGGACAGATGAAGGTCTTCCTGGACCGGACCTATGCCCTCGGCGGCGGTGGGGACTGGACTGCCCTGAAGGGCAAGAAAGCAGCCTGCCTGTTTACGTACGCGGATCCCAACCCGCTGGAATCAGGCGTCACAAACGCGTTCCGCATGTTCCAGGACGCTTTCGGATTCCTCGGAGTTGAGATCACGGACTGCGTCCACGCATCGTGCCAGGATCCAGGGGAAGTCCGGAAGAACAAGACCGTGATGGAAGCAGCAAGGGCTGTTGGGGAGAAGCTGGGAAGGTGAGAAAGGCCAACCACTGGTGGGTTGTGGCCTATCCGTCAGATCAGACTGATGGGACCGATCACTTTCCGGACACAGCTTCAACCATCTCAAGCGCATTCCGGTAGAACACACGCTCGATGTCTTTACGCCCGAGTTTTGCGCGTTCGGCTGCGCGCCGGAATGCGTCAATTTCCTCGTAAAGGAAGAACGTCAACCTGCTCGCCTCCGCGCCATCGACCTCGCCCATGTTCTTGTCGCCCGACACATCGCCATACAACCCGCGCGGGACGAGGTTGACATAGTGATCGCCTTCAGTGATCCGGCGCATCCGCATGCGGGTGATCGGCATGTCGCTTCCAAACAGGATCCGCTTCGGTCCCACACACCGGATAAGCCGCTCGAAAACGTGGTCATTGGTGTTCGCGGAGAAATCGAAGAACATCCTCCTTGATTTGGCCAGCACATCGAAAGCGTTGCCGATATCATGATCGCAGTATGCCCGCCCGACGTGCGCGACGATCAGTTTCAGCCGCGGATATTTCTCCTCGATTTCCATCAGCTGCGCCAGGTTCACCGGATCCCTGATGCGTCCGTCCCGCGGGATGTGAAGCATGACAATCCAACCGTTGCGGTTGTAAACCTCAAGCTGGTGGTGAGGGAAATAGTCGTATATCCGGATTTCCTTTGCAGGGAGGCAGGATGGCGCAACAGACAGGTAACTCTTCGCCCCGATGAATCCGCCGGTCCGTATTCGTCTTTCGATCTCCTTGCCGCTCCATGACGGATGACTGAAAATCAGGGCAGGCCATTCCTGCTTGCGGGCGCTCGCCGCGACATAGCGGTTCTGCACGTCAAGATTGTTGCCCTCGGGCAACGTGGCGAAGACAAGTGGCGTGACCTGTTGCCGCGGAAACATGAGGCGATAGGTTTCGCGCAGATCCTCGGCCGGATTGTCCTTCGCAACCCGGGCCGGCCAAGTCACCGTGCGTTGTTCGCCGGCCGGCTTCTTCTTTTTCGCCGGAAAGTCCGCCGCACGCCAGAGGTGAGTGTGGATGTCTATAATGCGTGGAGGCAGGAAATCGCGCAACCTGGTCTCGTAGAATTCCCTGTCTACGGGCTTAACCTCGAACAAAGGCTTCATGGCCCCCCTTCCCGCTACGCGTCGATTCGTCCATATTCCCGAACCGAAAGCAAGAGTCTTTCGGAAGGCCGCACTGATGCCGAGCCGTTCCGCACCAGGTGCGCCGCCCCCGTGTCAGTGAGACATTGCAGTCTTTCCGGCCAGAGCTTTAGACAAAAAAGGCATCCTGTAACGTCTCTCGAACGACAGGCCATCACGGAAGGGAACCATGCATATGCCACACCATCCCGCGGTCGGCATCCTGTTTCTCGCGGCAGGATGTATTCTTGTCGGAGCCTGCAGACAGACCGTCCTACGGACCACCAGTATCTCCGTACCCGGCATGGATGATGCCACCGACGTGAGGATCGTGACAAATGCGACGCTCAACGAGATTGCAGGACGACTCAGCGGGCGGCACGACGTTGAGATAGACGTCCCGCACGGGAGAATCCTCTACCACGAGTCACAGAACCTGCTGTCACCCGAATACCGGAACCGTATCGTAGCGTGTATCAGGCAGGTCGGGTACGACGCCCGATTTGTTTCCGTGCGACTCAACCCGCCCCCACCAGTCCCCACCGTGGACGGACCGTTCCAGGACTGGCCCGACAGGTTCACCGCGGATATCACCGTATCGGGCGCAGCAACCCATGCCGATATGAACCGCATCGTCGATGCCATTGCGTACGCCCGGCTCGGAAGAGACGATCCGCGCATAGACACCGACATTTCGACGGGGTCGGTCACCATCCGGAGTTTCGAAGGGTTGGCACTGGCCCGCTCGAACATTGAGTTTGCCATCGCCAGGGCTGGATTCGACGCCAACGGCGTACCGGCAAACCCCGGCGGCCCTGATGCCGCTCCGGTCCTGTGGACACCGACAACAACAGGGGCTGAGTGAGGGACACCCCTGACAAGAGAGAAGCCCCGCCTGCAAAGGCGGGGCTTCTCTTCACTCAAGTGACATCCGCGATCAGAACTCGATCCGGGCCTGGGCGCCGAGGGTGATCGTGTCGGTATCGATATCCGCCTTCACCTCATCCCAGTTGCCCCATTTCGTGAACCGGTAGTTGCCGTTAATGTCGAGATAGAGGAACGGAAGGAGTTCGAGGTCAAAGCCTACGCGGAACGCGTAGAAGTTCTCGATGGCACTGTCCATGGGGAAACCCATACCAATGGCACCGTATATCCCGGCACCGAGGATGGCATAGACTTCCGGGGAATAGACGGTATCCTCCGAGCCATAGTTCTCGGGGAATATTTCCAGTGCCGCTTCGAACTTGATCAAGGACGCGGGCCGTAGCTGGTAGCTGATAACGGGCGCGAGGCCGTTGTTGTCCACGTCGCCACCGATATCATCCAGGGCCTTCCAGTAGTGTACGCCGCCACCTATTCTGTGTTTAACTTCGGCCTGTGTCACCTGGCATACCATGAACACCACAGCGAATACCGCCAGAATTCTGATCAACCTGCTCATACTCTCTCCTCCCCCCGTAAGAACGTTTATTGCCGCCAGACATGCCAAAAACTATCAAGCCGGGCATCGGCCCCGCAATCCCTTTCTTGCAGTCCGCGAATGAACGACTAGACTCCAGAGAAAAGGATGTGTTGGCTGAGTTAATAGAAGAGCGTATCAGGTAGGGCGGGGCCGCTGGACCCGCCGCGAGTCGTTGGACAGCGGACGGCGCGTCCGGCGGCCGCGCCCTACCACCACCGGAGGCACTGGGACAATACGCCCGAGAATATATGACCACGTTGTCTTCAGGTTTCAGATGGAACGTGTCCGGTGGGATGGAAGCGCTCGCCACGCTGGCCAAAGTGCGGTTTGACCTCCTCTTCCGTGACCTGGACACCATCGTCAGGGCCTACAACGAGGGATCGAAGCGCGCGCTGGAGATGTTCGGGCCGGATATTCCTTTCGGCGGTCCACGCTGGGCCAGTATCAGCTACGGCCATATCAACTGCCTCGGCGCAGAGCTGCGTTTCCCCGAAGACAGCGAAGTTGCCCACGTTCCGGTGTACGCAAGCCTGAAGGAAGGTGTCAAAGCCCTCGGGAAGGACATCGACTTCACCAGGGCCGGCATGTTCCCTTTCTACCTGGACCTGTGGGAACGACTGAAGAAGGCGTTCCCGAAGTTGCAGATTCCCTTCGGCAGTTTCGGGGTCGAGGGCCCGGTCACCACCGCATGGCTACTCCGCGGCCATGACTTCTTCATGGATATTTACGACGATCCGCCCCTCGCCCGTGAGTACCTGCGACTGGTCACCGACAGCGTGATCAAGTACCGGCGATGCCTGGCACGCGTGAACGGTGAACCGGATGAGGCGTTCCCGTCAGCGTACATAGCGGACGACGGTGCAGCAATGATCCCGCCATCCCTGTGGCCGGAGTTCGCGTTCCCGTTCCTTGACCGGTACTACGCTTCACTGACATCGGGTCCACGCGGCATCCATATCGAGGACCTGCGCACGGATCACCTGCACTTCCTGGACGAACTGAGGATTGCCGACTACGATCCGTCCGTATCACCGAAACTGACACCGGCTATGATTCTCAAACACTGCCACGTTCCGTTCACGTGGCGGCTGAATGAAGGCGACCTGGCCGGATTCACGGTTGAACAGACAGTTAGGTGGGTGGAGGACGCCGCTGCGCAGGGTTCGCCGGCAATTCACACCGGCGTCTGGCGCAACAACTGCACGCCGCAATCTGCAGAGAACATCCGCGCATTCATCCGCACGGCAACCGACATCCAGCGCCGGCTCAAGAAGCCTTCTTCTGCCTGATTCAACCGCAGGCATTCATGCCCGCGGTACCATTCTGCGTCTGTAGCAGCCGTTCTTTCCGCCTAATGTAGCCGGCCTCGTTGAGGCCGGTTCTGCTCCGGGGTCACCGACCCCGGCTACAACCACAACGGACTATTCCCCGAAATACTCGTGCGGCAGGCGGACGATTCCTTTGTAGATGAGCACAGCAAGGATTGCCGAATAGCCGAGTGAAAGCAGGACATCCGAAACAACACGCTTCCACAACGAGCCGACGCTGCTCTCCCCTCCAACGGCCGATCGAAGCCCCCTGTGCATCAACAGAAGTCCGACAAGGTTGGTTATCCAGTAGAACACCATCATGGCCGGCCCGAACAGGCGTCTGTCAACAAGGCCGACCGGCCATGCCAGCACGTAGGCAATGGGGATGTTCAGATACAGGTCGTTCCACCATGACAACGGCGACAAGAGGTATCCCACCGTCGCAACGATGCTCCCCTGTATCCGCTCTCTCAGGTTTTTGTGTATGGCCCCTGGTATCATTGGGCGCAGTTTAGCAGGTAAGAAGAAACTGAGGAGCGGAAAGATGCAGATTCAGCGGGAAATGCAACCGCAGATGAACGCTGACGCACACAGATCAGGCAGATGCCGGAGTTCCGCATCCGTTCTCTGGATCGGCGTTCATCGGCGTCCATCGGCGGTTACGCATCTCCGGCATTTGCTCCACTACACCGGCGGCCGATGCTCACGCCTGACAGGCTTCACTCCGGGCTTCAGCGGAAGAAACATCCATCGTTCACGTACTACGCGGCCGTCACCGGCGACGTTATCCACGTCTTCGATGTACTGGAACCCCACCTTCTTGTAGAGCGCAAAGGCCCGGGCGTTTGTCAGCATTGTCGTCAACTCGACGCCATCCCGGTCCGCTGCCCGGGCATCGTCTATGAGAATCTTCATGAGCTGTGCGCCCAGCCCTCTACCCTGGTAGTGATCGGCAATACCGATGCCGAGCAGTGGGACGGGATCGGCCATGTTCCACATGAAGAAGTAGGCCACTATGTCCTTCCCTGCCAGCAGGACACAGGCGAGGTCCGTTCCGTCCTCCGCCCGGGCAATCATTCGCGCCACGGTAGCATCGTCATACGCGTGCGGGATGAATACGGCACGTGTCTCGGGGCCCAACCCGGCGTGGTACCGCTGGAGCGCCGGTCCGTCGCCCGCACGCAACTTGCGCACAACCAGCTTCTCCCATCAGGCAACTCCATGCGTACGCGGGTGCCTGCTGCCCGCAATGCTCTCGCTGTGGCGGACACCCCACGCCCCAAACCGATAAAGATCGCCGAGAGCAGAACCGTTCCTGCAAGGGAGCACGGTAACATGCTCCAGTTGATGGAAACCCCTTCTATTCTCTCGACTCTGCCGCGCTGGTAGTGTTCCGGTTCTTGCTTCACTCCACCATATTGGACCCTGATCGCCAACCAGGGAACAGGAAGGCCAAATTCCCATGTCGCATGGTGAAGACATCCAAACATTCCGACATGCACAAACGATCCAAGAACAAACAGGACGGCTGCCGTTACCAGAATATGTCTTGTCAGTTTCTTCACGCGGACCACTCCAGTCTCGCCCTCATGGCAAAGAAACGCAGCCTACGGTTTCGGTCAATACTTCGCCCAAGTTAGACTCAGAGGCACCGGCCAAGCAGATCCGGATAGGGAATTGTCACAACGGCAAACAGGATCGTAAGGAATATCCACACGAAGAAGAACGATGCAATGAGGTGGGGCCTGCCCGCTCCAACCACACCGACAACTACGAGCGTCAGGATAAATCCGACAATCATGAGCCTCAGGAACAGCACTACGCCATACCCCCTGATCCCACCCGCAGCTTCAGCGTCTTGATTTCGAAGGGGCGGAGATTGAGCTGCAGGACGCCGCGGGTAACCTTGAGCCTGCGGATTGGGTCCTCCACCAGGTTGACTTCCTCCGCCGCCTTGATCTGTGACGCGAACTTGACCTTCACCCGCTTGGCCGGCTTCCCTGTTGCTTCGTAGATCCGCAGTACGACACTGCCGCCGGAGCCCTGTTTGAGTGATGAGACAACAACACCGGACCCGGTGATCTCCAGAAACCCCCAGCGGCTTGGAAGCTTGCCCGGATGCGCGTCCGCCGCAACACCCACCAGTGGGTGGTTGAACTCGAGACCATCCCTGTATACCCCCGCCTTGCTGCTGTCGCCCGCGTGGGGAACCAGCGCGTAGTCAAAAGCGAGTTCCTTGCCCAACTCAAGGCCGGTATCCGAGCTCATCCCCGGCTCGTAACCGCCCCCGAATCCATAGGCCACGATCCGCGTACTGCGCATGAGCGAGAGCATCATCGTTCCGCCCGCCACGTTGTTACCCGGCAGACCACGATTCAGCAACGCGAGGCCTTTCTTCCGTCACTCCAGTCAATCCAGTTCTGGGCCGGGAACTCGATTCCGTCAGGCCGCTCAACGGCGCCAAAGGGGATCTCGTGCATCGCCTTGCCTTTCCGGATGGAAGTCGGAAACAGGGCCCTGTACCTGACGTGCATGTCCTGGTTCACAATCTTCGTCCGGATCTCAATCCGGCGCAGGTCCGCATAGACACGAATCGTCGTCTTGAAACGGCCCTTCTTCCCGAACGGATGGGTCACGGCAAGCTCCTGCAACACCGCGCCACGTGTGACCTTGCCGGGCTCGCCTGATTTGTCCGTGCTGAAAACAGCCTTACCCTTCTTCGGCGGCCCATGCCGTTCTGTCATCGCAATGCGGCTGCCGCCATCAAGAGGCTTGTAGAGCTCCCAGAAATCGCCCTTGTCTTCCTCCATGGCTGCAAC
>Ga0172375_10002881_pt1 | contig 26506 bp, 20 predicted proteins | sample LakKiv1m_FD_114537 | JGI IMG/M metagenome (GOLD analysis project Ga0172375, IMG submission 114537) | Freshwater microbial communities from Kabuno Bay, South-Kivu, Congo - kab_092012_11.1m | ecosystem: Environmental > Aquatic > Freshwater > Lake | place: Democratic Republic of the Congo...
GGTCGGGTTGATGACGAATTGGCCGTCCACGCGTCCCACGCGCACCGCGGCCACCGGTCCAGCCCACGGAATATCCGAGATCATGATGGAGGCCGAGGCCGCGTTGATGGCGAGGATGTCGAGCGGGTTTTCGCCGTCCGCGGAAATCGAGAACATCATCACCTGCACTTCGTTCCTCATCCCATGCTGGAAGAGCGGGCGCAGCGGGCGGTCGGTCAGGCGTGCGACGAGAATCGCATCGGTGCCGGGGCGTCCTTCCCGTCGGAAGAAGGAACCGGGGATTTTTCCGCCCGCGTAGAGTCTTTCCTCGTACTCCACCTGGAGCGGGAAAAAGTCAATGCCTTCGCGTACGCCGCCCATGGTGGCCGCCGCGAAGACGATGGAGTCGTTGGTGCCGAAGGTCACTGCGCCGCCCGCCTGCCCGGCCAGTTTGCCGGTCTCGTAGGTAAAGGTGCGCGTTCCAACGACGGTTGAATATTTCTTTGATTCGGGTTTCATTTTGTCTCCTGTAAATGGGGGGCGATTGACGCTTTACCGGCAGGAATGCAAAAAACCACGTGAAGAAATCTTTTCTTCGCGCTCTCTGCATTTTTTACGGTTTGAATTATCTTTTATCAATACGCCGTCCCCTTGAACGGTTTCCGCCCGGTCAGGGACTGAAGAGCGGGGGCAACTGCCGGTTGTCTTCGCTGTTCAATTCCTGACGATTGCGGGTTTGTTCCCCCCTCTCCCCGCGGGAGAGGTAGGGTGGGGTTAAACAAGACCCTAAAGATCATCGACCTTTAGGGTCCAACGGCCTTGCTATTTGCGGCGGAGATTCAGGCTGTCGGTCACTGCAATATATTGCTGGTACTGCGTCTTGCGCAGGTAGGTCAGCAATCGGCGGCGTTGGCCGACCATTTTGAGCAGCCCACGGCGGCAGGATTCGTCGTGTTTGTTGCCGCGCAGGTGTTCTGTCAACTGCGTGATGCGGCGGGTCAGAATGGCCACCTGTACTTCGGGTGAGCCGGTATCTGTATCGTGGCGGTGAAAATCCTGGATTGCCTGTGTCTTGATTTCTTTCGCGAGCGGCATGACGTATGCTTCCTTTCTTTTTGATTTTGCAGGTCTCCATGCCCAAAGCCAGGCCCCGCAGTCGATTAGCGGGGAGACCGTAGGGCAGGACCAGTCACGGGCGGAGATTATACCAGAAAAAAATGCGCTATTCATCCGTTGTAACCCTGTTTCGCCCGTCCTGTTTGCTCCTGTAAAGCAACTTATCCGCCCGCTCCAATAGGTTTTGGATGGAATCCTCCGAATGGAAGGTGGCTGCCCCGATGGAGCCTGAGTGTATTCGCGACAAAGCGTGGATTACCCCGGCCTGGTCCTGTGGGCTTCCATGACATTGGGCAGGTTTTCGATGCGCGTCAGGATCCTGCTGAGTTGTGCGAGGTCCCTTACCTCGATGGTCAGGCGCAAATCCGCGAAACTGTGATTTACGTTCACGGATACGTCCGCGATATTGATGCCTTCATCGCTCAGCAGGTTGGAGATATCACCCATCAAACCCTGGCGGTCATAGGCCTTGATCTTGACGGAGACCGGGTAGGTTCGTTCCACGTGTCCCCAGCCAACCTGCAGGAGTCGTTCGCGGTCCTCGATGTTCAGGATGTTGGGACAATCCTGGCGGTGGATGGTTGCGCCGCGTCCGCGCGTGATGTAACCCACGATCTGGTCGCCGGGCGTGGGATTGCAGCATTTTGCCATCGTCGACAGTAAACCCTTTAATCCCACGACTTCCACCGCGTCCGTGCTTGTGGCTTCGGACGTGGGCGCGGTTGCGGATAGAATATCCGCGCTTTCCTCGGTCTCTGAAAATTGCCTGATCACCTTGCTGACTGAAAGATCGCCGCAGCCCAGTTCGATGAACATTTCATCGGGGGTTTTGAATCCCAACTCGCGCGCCATCTTTTCGAAGTTGATTTCAGGGATTCCCAGGCGCTGGATTTCACGCTCGAGGGCAGCGCGTCCCTGGGCAAGGTTTTGTTCGTCCTCCTGCTTCTTGAACCAGACTTTTATCTTCGAACGGGCGCGGGAGGTTTTTACGAGTCCCAGGTTGATGTTCAGCCAGTCGCGGCTGGGGCCGCCGCGTTTCGCGGTCAGGATGTCAACCTGGTCGCCGGTCTTCAACTCCTGGTGTAATGGGATCAACTTTCCGTTAAGGCGCGCGCCGCGGCAGCGGTGTCCGATATCGGTATGCACATGGTACGCGAAGTCAATCGGGGTCGAACCGGCCGGCAGGTCGATGATGTCGCCGCGCGGGGTGAAGACGTAGACGCGGTCCTGGAATACATCCGTGCGCATGGATTCCACAAATTCCGCGGCGTCTTTGACGTCGGAGCGCCATTCCATCATATTGCGCAGCCAGTTGATGCGCTGTTCATACGCCTTGTCGCGGTGGGTTCCCTCCTTGTATCTCCAGTGTGCGGCAATGCCGTATTCCGCGTTCTCGTGCATTTCTGTTGTGCGGATCTGCACTTCGAGCGGCCGCTTGTCTTCGTAAATGACGGCAGTGTGCAGGGACTGATAGAAATTATCCTTTGGCGCGGCGATGTAATCGTCGAACTCGCCGGGAATGGGGCGCCAGTGTGTGTGAATGACGCCCAGCGCCGCATAGCATGACGGAACGTCCGGCACGATCAATCGCACCGCGCGGACATCGCGCACAAGGTCGAAGGGTTTCCCCTTTTTCTGCATCTTCTTGTAAATGGAGTAAATGTGCTTGGGGCGGCCGCTTATTTCAACTTTGATGTTATTGCTCTCGAGCAGTTTGACCAGGCTGTCCTTGATCGTCTCCAGTTGCGTCTCACGGTCGGGCCGTTTCTCGGCCAGCTGCTCCGCGATTTCCTTGTATTTGTTCGGGTTGACGTAGCGAAACGCAAGGTCTTCCAATTCCCACTTGATTTGCCAGATGCCGAGACGGTTTGCCAGCGGCGCAAAAATATCCAGGGTTTCCTGCGCAATACGGTTGCGCTTGTGCTCGGGCATGTAGCCCAACGTGCGCATGTTGTGCAGGCGGTCGGCCAGTTTGATCAGCACAACGCGTACGTCGTCGCCCATGGCGAGGAAGGTTTTTCGCAGTGTTTCCGAAACGATATCCTGCTTTCGTCCGAGCAGGGCGGGTTCCGGGGATCGATCCTCCCCGTCTTCTCCGCCGTTGTTTGCATTTTCCGCATGTTGGTCGCCGCGCGAGACGCGCGGCAGGTTGGTGAGTTTTGTCACGCCATCCACAAGCACCGCAATCGTATCGCCAAAATCGCGGCGGATGTCCGTTAATGTGACGAATGTATCTTCCACGGTGTCATGCAGCAGCCCCGCCGCGACAACTTCGGGCGGGACGCGCAGATCCGCCAGGATGCTGGCGACGGTCACGCAATGGTTGATATACGGCTCACCCGAGGCGCGTTTTTGGGTGCGATGGGCTTCCTCCGCCACCCGGAAGGCGCGTTGGACCAGTTCCCGGTCTGCAATCGTGTAACTTTCGGGCAATTGCTCGAGGAATTTTTCAAAGGGGATGGCGGTGGTCGAATCTTTCATGGATGATTATTTTACTACTTTAAGGAAAAGCGCCTGTCCGTTCATCTGGACAGGCGCACTGGACGCGGCGTCTTACATGGTTTTTAGGAGGGCCTGGCGGCTGTTACGCAGGCGGTCCGCGATGATTTCGGTGATGCGCTGCATGACAACAAAGCCCGATTGATGGTCTCCTTCGAGAAGTTTCATGAATGGCGCGGATGGAATGACGAGGAACTTCGTATCTTCCTCGCATTCGGCAGACGCCGTGTAATGGTATGGCGGCACGATTCCGGACCAGCCAAAACTTTCATACGGTTTGCCGACGAATGAGACAGTCACCTGCTGCGGTTTGGATGTAAGTTTTACGCGTAGGGCAACACTTCCAGATACGAGGAAGTGAAGTTTGTCCGCTTTTTCGCCTTCGCGGAAAATACAGTCACCCTGTCTGGCGCTGTGTTCTTCGCCGATGGCGGCGATCTTTTCGAGAAGTGGCGTGGGCAGGTCTTTGAATAAAACAAACTCAGAAAGTAAAGTTGAACTTATCATGATCCGGGCTCCAGTTTTTGGGTGGGATGCCCAAGTATAGCAAATAAATCGGACATTGACAGTGCTTTTAGGCGGAATCAGGATGAGGGTCCGGTGTGAATCGGATCGTAATCCTTCGATATAATGGGGACATGCCCATCGTCAACAATGTGACCCGGCTGCTCGACCAGCGCAAAGTCAAATATACCGCGTACGAGACGCCTGCCGAAAAACTTGGCGCGCTTGAAACGGCTCGTTTCCTGGACCTCGACCCTGCCGCCGTTTTCAAGACGATTGTCGTCACCCGCGAGAAGCCGCGCAAACCCCTGCTCGTGGTGGTGCCGGGCCCCTCCGAAGTGGACTTGAAATTGCTTGCGGCCGCGCTGGGTGAAAAGAAGGTCCACCTGCCCACCGAACGCGAAGCGGAGATTCTCACGGGGCTGCAGGCCGGCGGAATTTCCCCGCTGGCTTTGATCAACAAAGGTTTTCAGGTGGTGATCGATTCGTCCGCGCAGGCGTTGGGTGAAATCCACATTTCAGGCGGACAAAGGGGATTGAATATCAGGCTTTCTGTGAATGATTTGGCGAAACTCACGAATGCGCGCTTTGGCGCGGTTGGCAGGGAGTAGGGTGATTGAAAAATTCCCAATCGTTATTTCTTGGGTATCCAGTCAAAATTTCACTTTATAGTTTTATTGTCCAGGGCTTTCTTGAAGTCGCGAATTTTCACCAATCTCCGCGAATGAGAAGGAAATTCGCGGGAATTCGCGAAGATTGGCGAAAGAAACGGATTGTGGCACGGATTTAAGAAAGCCATGTTTTATTGTCTGAAAAGACTTCCTTTATTTTCCGTTATTGACTATAATCAACGGATTACAAAATGCTTACAGCGGATTTGTAATCTGCATGAAAATCCAGCAGAAGCCTTTCATGAAGTACCGATAATTGCGTTTCCTTTGAAGGAAATTGCAAGGTCACTTTATTTGGAAAGGAGGCCATGTCAACTCATAAAGTCGTTAAATTCTGTTCGCGTTGTCTAACCCAACCCACATTTTGAATTGGAGGAGAAATGCGTAAGACTTCAGTTGTTTTGTCCATGCTGGTCATCGCCAGCTTCCTGCTTGTCGCTTGCGGCGGGGGAGCCGCTTCCGAACCGCAGGCACAGACGATCATTCAGACTGTCGTTGTGACCGCAGAAGCACAGCCGCAACCCACCGCGGCGACGGTCCTTCCGCAGGGCTACGGCACGGTCGCGTCACGCGTGAGAGAACGCGGCAAGGTAGTGTGCGGCGTTCATACTGAGTTGTTGGGATTTGGATATTTGGATGCAAACGGCAAGAATATCGGCTTTGACATTGACTTGTGCCGCGCCGTCGCAACAGCCATGTTCGGCGACCCCAACGCGATCGAGACAGTTCCGATCACAGCCGCAGATCGCGGCCCCGTTCTGCAGACGGGCGAAGTGGATATCGTTCCCCGCAATATGACCTGGACTTCAAAACGCGACGCCGAATGGGGCAACTTCACCTGGATCATGTTCTATGATGGGCAGGGATTCCTGGTGGGGGCGGATAGCGGCATTGCGTCATTGGCAGATATGGATGGTGCGACAGTTTGCGTCACCACCGGCACGACGACCGAGAAGAATCTCGCGACTGCCTTCTCTGACGCGGGTCTCACCTATCAGGCCGTGACCTTTGAGGAAACGTCCGCTGTGTATGGCGCGTATGAAGAAGGTCGTTGCGATGTTGCCACCAGCGATAAGTCGCAGTTGGCGGCTGTGCGCGCTGGGTTCGCAAATCCGGCCGATCATGTGATTCTCGATATCACCATCTCAAAAGAACCATTGACGCCTGCCGTTCCCGCGGGCGACGATCAGTGGTTTGATATCGTCAAGACAGTCATGTGGGCGCTGATCAACGCCGAGGAATACGGGGTTACTTCTGCGAATATCGAAGAGATGAAAGCCAGTGATAACGCGGCAATTCGAACCCTGCTTGGCGTGGAAGGCGATTGGGGCTACACCGCCCTTGGCGTGGACGCCGACGCGCTGGCAAAGGCCATCGCGGCTGTAGGCAATTACGGCGAAATCTATGACCGCTACTTTGGCGCAAGTGGGATCGCGTTCCCATTCGATCGTGGATTGAACAAATTGTGGAACGACGGCGGGTTGATCTACGCGCCGCCTATTAAATAATGTAACCCTTGACCAATCAGGCGGCAGTCCACCTGCCGCCTGATTGCAATTCGCGGAATACACTGAAAATGACCGTTTCAAAAATGAATCGCGAAAAAATCCCCTTCTGGCGCGACGAACGGTATCTTCGAATAGCCGCGCAGGTCGTTTCCGCCGTTGTCATTCTTGGGTTTCTCTACTGGGCGGTCGTAAATTTCCTTACCGTCACCCAACAACGCGGCATGTCCCTGACGTTTGGATTTCTAAAGGAGCCGGCGGGCTTTCCGATCTCGGAGTCGTTCATCCTGTACGATCCACAGATGTCATTTGGCCGGGCTTTTCTGGTGGGATTGGTCAACACGCTGGTTGTGTCCATTCTGGGAATTTTCTTTTCCACCATTCTCGGCTTGATCGTTGGACTAGCGCGCCTGTCTTCGAACTGGCTGGTCAGCCGCATCGCGCTCGCGTTCATCGAATTTAATCGAAATATTCCCCTGCTGGTTTTGTTGTTCCTGCTCTATTTTGGATTTTTTACAAAGCTGCCCGGGGTCAAGGAAAGCATGGAATTGCCGGGACCGATTTATATAAACCAACGCGGTTTGTATTTCACGTGGCCGCGCCTTACTGAAAGTGGGGGGGTATTCCTGGCCTTCACCATCGCGGGCGTCTTACTGGCAATTATCGCGTGGATCGTCTTGCGGAAGATCCGCGAACTCAAAGGACGCGAAACTTATTTTGGATGGGTAAGCCTCGCCATCTTCATCCTGCTTCCCCTGCTTGGTTGGGTGTTGTCTCCAAGCGCGCCCCTCCGCGTCGACATCCCTGAGTTGAGCGGATTCAACTTTCGCGGCGGATTGCGTTTTTCTCCCGAGTTTTCCGCGGTGCTGATCGGGTTGACCATTTACACGGCCGCGTTTATCGCGGAGGTAATCCGCGCGGGAATCCTTGCGGTGCGTAAAGGACAAGTGGAGGCAGCGCGCGCGCTGGGATTATCCAGCTCACAGACCCTGGGATTGATCGTTATTCCGCAGGCGATGAGAGTGGTCATTCCTCCGTTGATCAGCCAGTATTTGAATTTGACCAAGAACTCCAGCCTCGCGCTGACCATCGGTTTTCAGGAACTCTTTGCAGTCGGCAAAGTCACAATCAATCAAGCAGGGCGCGCCGTGCCGGTTTTTATCTTGATCATGGCAACTTATCTCGCCATCAGCCTGATCACTTCGGCCATCTTGAACGTCTATAATCGCCGCGTTCAATTCATCGAGAAATGACCATGACCGAACAAGCCAAATCCATTCAACCACCGCTCCCGCTGGGACCGATCGCGTGGGTTCGTAAAAACCTGTTCAGCGATTGGTTCAACGCGATATTGACTCTCGTATCCATTATCTTCCTTTATTTCGCTGTGACCGCTTTTGCACGGTGGGCGTTATTCAGCGCGGACTGGCGGCCTGTTACCGGGACGCCCATGCTCTTTCTGGTTGGTCAATACCCGCGCGAGCAACTTTGGCGTCCGGGGTTGAGCCTGCTTTTCTCAACTTTCTTGATTGGTGTGAGTTGGGGGGTATGGGAAAGATACGTCAAAGCGTTTGCAATCTTTATCGCAATTACATTGGGAATATTTGCCATCCTTCCTCTCAAAACAGCGGATCTAACGCCTGCGGTGCGCGCGTTTTTTCTTTTCAATTCACTGCTCATTTACGCGGGATACCGCGTCGGTCACACGCGTTGGATGAGCGGAATGAAGACATCTTTATTGTGGCTGTTTGTCTCAATCGTTATAACGCTCGTCCTTTTGCCAGGCTACGAAAACTCAAAGATTATGCCGTCTGTCGCGACGACTGCGTGGGGCGGTTTGTTGATGACCCTCCTGCTGGCGGTTGGCGGGATTGTGTTGTCGTTTCCAATCGGCGTGCTGCTGGCGTTGGGACGTCGATCCAGTCTGCCGGTGGTGAAAATCTTTTCGGTCTTTTTCATTGAGACCATTCGCGGCGTTCCGCTTGTTACGATCCTGTTTATGTTTTCGGTTATTCTGGCGTTGTTTCTTCCCGCCGAATCGAGAATTGACCGAATCCTGCGCGCACTGATGGGGATGGTAATTTTTAGCGCCGCGTATACCGCCGAAAATGTGCGCGGCGGTTTGCAGGCCATTCCTGAGGGACAGGAAGAAGCCGCGCGCGCCCTCGGTTTGAGTGGCTTTCAGATCACCTGGTTCATTGTCCTGCCGCAGGCTTTGCGATTGGTGATTCCCAACATCGTCGGACAATTTATCGCGTTATTCAAGGATACCACTCTGGTTGTGATCGTTGGGATAAACGACTTGTTGGGGATCGGCAACGCGGTTTTGAACCTCAACCCTGAATTTGTCCGTTTACAAATGGAAGTCTATCTTTTTATCGCGGTCATTTTTTGGATCTTTAGTTACTTTCTTTCCTATGCCAGCCTGAAATTGGAAAAAGCCCTTGGCGTGGGCGAACGGTGAGATCAATTTTGGAAGGATATAAACCATGCGCGAGGAATCGAAGGAACGCGGAACAACCATTATCTCCTGCAAGGATGTGCACAAATGGTTTGGCGGTTTTCATGCCCTGAAAGGCGTCAGTATGGACGTTAAAAAAGGGGAGGTAATCGTCATCTTCGGGCCGTCAGGTTCGGGGAAATCAACTTTTATTCGCACGATCAATCGTCTCGAGGAACATCAGCGCGGGCAGATTATCGTGGACAATGTTGAATTGTCCCACGATGTCCGCAACGTGGAAAAGGTCCGCATGGAGACGGGGATGGTCTTTCAGCAATTTAATCTGTTCCCGCATTTGACGGTCATGCAAAATATCACGCTTGCCCCGATTTGGGTGCGGAAGTGGCCGAAGGATAAGGCCGAACAGGAGGGGTTGAAATTATTGGAGCGGGTTGGAATTCCCGAGCAGGCGGATAAATTTCCCGGCCAATTATCGGGCGGACAACAGCAACGTGTCGCGATTGCCCGCGCCCTGGCAATGCAACCGAAGATCATGCTGTTCGACGAACCGACCTCCGCGCTTGACCCTGAAATGATCAAGGAAGTACTGGATGCGATGATCCTGCTGGCAAAATCAGGAATGACCATGCTGGTCGTGACGCATGAAATGGGGTTTGCCCGTGCCGTGGCAGACCGAATGTACTTTTTCGATCAGGGACAAATTGTGGAAAGCGGAACGCCCGATGAGATATTCAAATCTCCCAGGGAAGAACGGACAAAATTGTTCCTCTCGCAGATACTTTCCCACTAATCAGGAAGAGCTGACCGCAAATCATCGGCCAGCTCTTCCTGATTGCCTTGTGATCATGCTACGTGTCAAAATCTCCTACATGCTTCCCATTGACCCAGACCATGTAATGATTCGGCGGGAAACTTCCCAATGTAAGATTCGCTTCGAACGATTGAAGCACCTGCGAACATTCCACGTTCGGGTCCACCACAGTATAGACCTCGAGTTTTATGTTATTCCCGGCGTCCGGCGAATTAATGACAACACGCAGATTGTGGCAGGGGGTTGGCAGGTTGCCCTTCAGCATGACGGCGACCTGGATCGGGAAGATCTCCATCGTTACCAGGTCGGCAGAATCCAAAAGCGCCTTCCCCCGCGTCAATTGCTCGTCGCCGGGCTGGGGCGCATATGGGTTTTCAAATCCCGGCACTCCGGGAACAACGTCGGCCGGCGTCGCGGCGACGGCGTCAATTGGCGGCCCATCCGGGTCCGCCGGGGGAGTTGCCATCGAGGCCGGGCTACATGCGCCAAGCAGGCTTGCAAGAATGATCCATGGGATGAGATGTTTCATATCTGCTCCTTTTACTGATGGACGCATGGATTGTTCATTGGGTCCCGCTCCAATCCCCTTATTTCTCGTGTATATCTGAAAATCCCTGGGACGCATCGTGCGCCTTATTGGCCTTTAGTTCGATATGCTCGAATAACTTTGGCGCAACGACATAGATCCCGCGCCCGCTGACTGCGACCGTCCCGTCGGGTATTTTGATCTCGCCTGTCGAAAAAATCTTGCGCTCGTCGGTTTGGGTGATGCGCGCTTCGAGCGAGAGCGGTATGTGAAGGGGGAGCGGTTTGTGATAGTTGATCTCCAGATTAACCGCCGCCACCTTGTGCCCCGCCGCCCAGACGACCAGTCCCATCGCCTCGTCCAATATCGCCGCGGACGCGCCGCCGTGCGCGTGGCCGGGCGGCCCCTGCTGCGCGTCGTTCAACGTGAACTCGGAGGTCATGACCCCGTCATCGTCCACCCACCAGGTCAACCCGATACTGTGCGGATTTTCACTCCCGCATACGAAGCACCAGCCGTGATATGGAAGTTGTTTTTTCATGGGGTAATTGTAATACCGAATGGACAGCGTTTAATGTTCGACATTTTGTTTTTCATGCTAGAATCAAGCCGTGAAGATTAATGTTAAACTGATTGCATCGTATCGAGATCTTTTACCCGCTGGAACTCCCGGGAATACAATCGAAATCCAGGTTCCGGCTGGGACAACCATTTCCGAGGCTTTGTCCCGGTTTCAAGTTCCGCTGGACGACACCAGCGTCATCGTCCTCAACGGCCTGACCGTTGACCTGAACGCCCTCGTCTCCGAGGGCGATATCGTCACTGCGTTTTCGGCTGTTGCCGGGGGATGAGAACGTTAAATGTGCATGGCCTTTGCAGATTCTAAGATCATTCAAGGAGAAAATCATGTACGGCTGGCATGGAAAACTACTGCGCGTAAACCTCACAACCCAAACAATCTCCATCGAGGAGATCGACCCGAAAACCTGCCGCGACTTCATCGGCGGGCGCGGCGTGGCGATGTACTATCTCTCGAAGGAAGTGGACGCGACCGTTGATCCGCTCGCGCCTGAAAACAAGTTGATCTTCGCGACCGGTCCGCTCACTGCCACCCCCGCGCCGACGGGCAACCGCTACATGGTTGTCACCAAGTCCCCGCTGACGGGCGCGGTGGCGCACTCCAATTCGGGTGGGGAATTTCCCACCTGGATGAAACGCACGGGATTCGACCTGTTCATTTTCGAGGGAAAAGCCAGGGAGCCGGTCTATCTTTGGGTAAACGAGGACCGCGTCGAACTCCGTCCCGCGGCGCACCTGTGGGGAAAGGATACGCATCAGACGACGGACCTCCTCAAGGCGGAAACATCCGACGAGGCGCGCGTCGCGTGTATCGGCGTTGCGGGGGAAAACCTGGCTTTGATGGCGGCCATCATGAACGACAAGCATCGCGCCGCGGCGCGTTCGGGGGTGGGCGCGGTGATGGGAAGCAAGAATCTCAAGGCCGTGGTGGTGGCGGGAAATAAAAATCCGCCGTTGCACGACTCCGCAGGGATGCGCGATCTGAGCCTGGATACTTCCAAAAACGTGGGAGCGGACGTGAAGAAAGGCTCGAACATGCGCATTTACGGAACGGCATACGTTCCGCAGGTGACCAACACGCTCGGCATTTTGCCCACCCGAAATTTCCTGCAAGGGACGTTCGAGCACGCGAACAAGATTGACGGCGAGGCGCTCAAGAACAGTTATCTGATCCGTCCCACGCCTTGTTACCGCTGTCCGCTGGCATGCGGACGGTTGACCGAGGTGCCAGACGGCCCATACAAGGGCAAGGGTGAGGGTCCCGAATACGAAACCATTGCCTCGCTGGGATCGGGCTGTGGCGTCAGCGACCTGGCGGCGCTTGTGAAGGCCAATTACCTGTGCAACGAATACGGCATGGACACCATCACCACGGGCTTCACGATTGCCGCCGCGATGGAAATGTACGAGAAGGGCTATATTTCGGAGGATGTGATCGGACAGCCGTTGAAGTTCGGCGACCACGATGCGATGATCGCGATGATCGGAAAGATGGCGCGCCGCGAGGGATTTGGGAATGACTTGGCGCAGGGCAGTTACCGCCTGTGCGAAAAATACGGCCACCCCGAGATCGCGGTCACCGCGCGCAAGCAGGAATTCCCCGGCTACGACCCGCGCGGCTCGCAAGGCATGGGTTTGCTGTATGCCACATCCAACAAGGGCGCTTCACACATGGAAGGCGACGTGGCTTACGAAGAAGTCTTCGGCGTGCCGGTCAAGGAAAACCCGCTGACCACCGATGGCAAACCCGAACTCGTCAAACATTTCGAGGACTCCTTTGCACTGATTGACAGCGCCGGCTTGTGCGTCTTTGTCGCCATCCGTTACGTTTTCAGCAAGGACCGGATGATCTGGCCCCAGCGTCTCTCCGAGTTGATGAATTTCACCACGGGCGCGGGCTACTCTCCCGAAGAGATCATGCTGGCCGCCGAGCGCGTCTACAACATCGAGCGTATGTTCCTGCTCAAGGCTGGCTCCACCGAGGATACGCTTCCGTACCGCATGTTGCACGAGCCGCTTCCCGACGGCCCAGCGAAAGGCAGGGTGGTGGAACTCGACAGGATGCTTCCCGTTTTTTATCAACTGCGCGGCTGGGACGAGAAGGGCGTGCCGACGAAGGAGAAATTGGCGGAGTTGGGGTTGTAGGAAATGAGGATGAAGCGGACGTAACGAACGTCCGCTTCTTTTTTGACTTTGAATTGGGCCTGCCTTTCCTGGATATTTACTACGCCATCAGTTTTTTCAAGTCATTGGTGTCGCGAAAAACTTCCGCTGTTCAAATACCGGAGTCCATCTTCTTTTGGAAAAAATTGACCAGCCGTTTATGTTACAAAATCGTGCTGAATTCCATATTGCATGGCGCCTTTGAAATCCATATGATAAAATATTTTTGTACAAAATATGTCCGAATTTTGTGTTTAATTTTACAAAAAAACGAGGAAATCCATGCAAGACGACCTAGATGCGCAAGGCCTTTCACGGCGTGACTTCCTAAGATTTTGTTCCTTAACTCTTGGGGCTTTGGCATTACCGGGCACTTATGCAAACACGATTGAGCATGTGCTTGCGGCGGCAACAGACATTCCTTTTATCCCACAACCATACTTCCAATGGCATAACGAATTTTTACGCAAAACCATCTATCCCTTGCGCGAGGAAAAACTGCGTGACTTTCTCGTATATTACATGGAAGTCGATGTCTGGTCGCAATACAGGGACAAGGATATCAATACCCTGATAAACGAAGTGACCGAATATAAAAATGCCTGGGAATTAAACGCGGTTGTGGCTCAAGAAGAATACGTCTCGCTGCGCGATTATTTCTTGAAGACGGATGTCCGCGAGGATTATTCCAAATTCCAGCCGATCGATGAATTGGAACTGGCGGAGATCAACCACCTCCATGCCATATTCGCGGAGAGCTGGCCCAGGGATATCCGTGGCGAGCGCAGTTTTGTGGAGGGCATAATCCCAAACTGGGTGCTGCACCGCAACTTCATCCGCGACTGGGTCAAATCGCGCACTCGCAGGCATGAGGCGATGGACCCTGCCCACCCTAAGTACATTCCAGAGGGCGAGGAATTGAAATTTAAGGAAAGAATAACGCTGCCGATGGCCGATCAGGAGATGACCAAACTGAGCGCGTTCCTCGCTACATATGACAAAATCGAAGAGCGCAAACTGGCCTGGTATAAACTTTCCAAAAGCGACCCGAATTTCAAAACACCCGAAGCGGAGTTTCTCGCGAAGTATCCGCCTGAACAGCAAGTCACCATTCGTGATATTGCGTATTGGAAAGCCGAGGAATACACAAAGTCCTTGGCAAATAAAAACCAATATGAATTATTGGACATGATCAACCAGCGTTTCCAAAAGGAACCGGAGCGATTCCCTCAATGGCTGCAATACATGGTTGTTCATTTTTCAGGCATGCGTTATGCCAGCGCGCACGGATCATGGGCTGACCCCAAGGATTTGATGATCCGCCTGGGTGTCCGGGATGTGAAGCGCGAACTCGAACCCCTCGACGATGCGGAAATCGAAAAGCGCTGCAAGGAAAAAGTCGCGGTTTACGAATCGACTGACGGGACGAACAAGCCCAAACTCGCGCTCGCAACCGAAAAAGAGTGGAGGGATAAAATTCAACTGCACTTGACAAGCATCAAGGCAGGCGGACCGAAAACCCGCCGCGCTGGTCTCCTCGCGCTGCAAACGGATGAAGTTAATTATGAGATCAAAAGTTTGTCCACTGAAGACGCATTACAGAAATTAATGGAAATGAAAAGCACCTTCCCGAATTGGGCCTGGAAGGAGATCGTCAAATTCACGCAGTTGCGTGTGACGGAAGTCTCCGACCTGGATTGGGAAAAACTCACAGCGCAGGAAGTGGATGAGCGCAACGCGCAGCAGAGCAACGACATTCGCGCGGTGATGGATGCTTGGGAGAACTACGATCCATCCGCGTGGCGCGAAGAGCATGGACGCTCGCTCGAATTGATCGTTACACGTGCGGTGTGCAACGAAACCGCGGAGCATTGTCAGCACGTCCGCGGACAACTTCCTCCCGGCGGACTGGCGGCAAAACCGAAGTGGTATGTCGAAAACGAAACGGAAAATAAATTACCCGGCTCATATTTCGTCAGGCCGACTTCTGAAAAGGATTACACACAGGGCGCGAGCATCCTGTGGCTGCGATTTGTAAATTCGTCCACAAATAACCCATCGGAGTGGCAGATCGCGAAGTGGATTGAGACAAAACAAAAGGTCGGCTTGCTGCCTGCCGAGTTCAAAACGAGGAAGGCGAAGCAGGGCGAATGGGTGTACAAGTTTGGCGAAGTGATCACGCGCTCTCGCACGACCATCACACCTGATAAAAAGGATAATAAGAAAGCGGTCGCGAGCCAATGGCTGCGTTGGATCCACGAAGCGACGGTGGCTGAGGTGGCGGAAACCGCCGACGGCATGATGGTCATCACGTTCGAGACCGCGCTGCCCGGTAGCGATCATGCCACATCCACAGTTGGCACGTTCAAAAACCGGCTGGAGTGGCATCTTTCAGATGGCACGGAAGATCAATACAATCGCTCGTTTGTGGGATATGTCCCCGAGGGTCAGGCTCCCGTTGAACATCTGAAAGCGATGCTGGATTGGGATAGGGTATTCAGAAAGTAGGCTGCATAGGTAAGGAGTGCCCCAACTGCCAGAGTCCATCCTTCTTTTGTTCCTTTTGCAGGAGTTCAATCGCATCGGACGTGCGTTCGTCGCGCAGAGCATCGCAGGCGCGGAAACAATCCAGCGCGCAGATGAAGTCGTATCGCCGGCGTTTGGGGAAGGTCATGTGGGTCATGGCTTCGTCGAAGACTTTGCCCGTTCCATGGGATTTATCCAGCCGATGCGCCGGCAGAAATTCATGCCCACGCTCGCGGACTTGGCTGACCCGCTTTTTCCTTCATTGTATGAGAGCCTTCAAGTCTGCGCTGGAAAAATATTTTCGATACGAGGCTGTTTCGTTCAATACCCCTTTTAGCGCCGTGTAAAACTCTTTTTGCAAATATTGATTCGACCCCGTCTTTTCCACGGATAAAGTAACTTCGTCACCCCCCACATCCACGGACAAATGCCCTCCCGCCGCGAGCCACTGCAGGCCAATCTCGACGGCGCTTTCGCGTGAAGCCATCGCCGCCGCGAATTCCTGGATCGTTGCGCGCCCGCCGCGTCGATTGAGCGCGTACTTGCACAGCCCGGCCAGGCGGTTTAGGAATTCTTCGGGTTGCTCCTCCGCGGGCGGGAGGGCGAAAATATAAACCGTCTTTGGTTTGACGATCTCCAGCGCTTTCCGCAATTCAGCCGGGGATGGGGGAGTGGTGTAGACCGCGAATTCATCGGCTTGATATAACTCGAAACGCGATTTGCCTTTTGATTTATCCGCGCCCTCGGCCCAGACCAAAGTCGAAGGTCGAAGGTCAAAAGTCGAGGACTGTAAGCGCATGTCTCGAATCTCGATTCCCGAATCTCGAATCTCGACAGGTTTTTCATCAATGATTCGAAACTCTTCGAATTGCAATGTGACTTGTTTCTGCCCGCGAAACGAAGATGCTCTCAGTGAGTAGGCAACATCAAATGTACCGCCCCCTTCGGGCAATTCCCCGCCCGCGCCGCCCCACCACAATAAACTCTGCGTGTTCCCGTTTTCATCTTCAACATTCAGGCGAAGATGTTCCTTTGTCTTTCCAATCGTTGAAACGGACTTCATTGTCACGCCGCGCGAAGCCAGGGTCAGTGGCGGGTTTCCCGCCCCAAAAGGCGCGAGCATTTCCAGTGAATCCGCCAGTTCGAGATCGAGTTCATTTAATGCAAGCCATGCGTCAATTTGCAGGGTTGGTTCTTCGCGCACAATTTCGCCGAGTTGTTTTTCGATCGCTTTGCCGAGCCCTCGTCGAAACTCGGTTAATTTATCCGCGTCAAAGGCCATGCCCGCCGCCATGGGATGCCCCCCGAAACCGCGCAGGATGTCTTTTTGTGTGGCAATGGCCTCGGTGATGTGCAGTCCTTCAATCGAGCGCGCCGAGCCGCGCAGGATGCCGTCTTCTGATTCTTTCAACAGGATGGCCGGCTTGTGATACCGCTCCACGAGTTTGTTGGCGACGATTCCCACCACGCCGCCCGGCCAGTTGGGATGGGACAGCACAATCGCAGGCTCGTTCAGTAAGGCAGGGTTGGCGCGCAACTGCGCCTCCGCCGCTTCGTAGACCTGGCTCGTCAATAACCTGCGCTGCGCGTTCAACCCCTCGATTTGCGCGGCAAGCACACGGGCGCGGGCGGAGTCCTGCGTCAGCAATAATTCCACGGCGGGGTTGGCGTCGCTCAAACGGCCGAGTGCATTCAAGCGCGGTGCGAAGGTAAAACCGATGGTTTCCTCGGTCAATGTTTCGAGACTTGTTCCTGAAAGTTCCGCGATGACTTTTAATCCCAGCCTCTTCGTTTCTCTTAATGCCCGAATCCCTTTTTGTGCGAGGGAACGGGTTTCACCTTTTAATAATGCCACATCTGCAATTAATCCCAATGCCACAAGGTCGAGGAGGTCCTGACTTTCGACCTTTGACTTTTGACCTAAAAGTGCCTCCGCCAATTTATACGCCACCCCCACGCCTACGAGATTTTCAAGCAGGTGACCTTTTGGCAATAACTTGGGATTGATGATCGCTTTCGCGTTCGGGAGCGATTCGCCCGGATCGTGATGGTCGGTGACGATTACATCCACGCCGCGCGAATTGGCGTAATCAATCGCGTCGTGGGCGGTGATACCCGTGTCGCACGTGACGATGAGGCGGACTCCGTTATCGAGGATCGGTTTCAGGCTCTCGATGTGGACTCCGTGACTTTCCCTGCCGCGAACCGGGATGTGGTAAATGACGTTTGCGCCAAGAGATTGAAGAGTTTGCACCAGCAGGGCAGTGGAGGTTTGGCCGTCCACGTCGAAGTCGCCCCATACGCAGATGGTTTCGTTTTTGCGTATAGCCACACTGATAATGTCTACCGCCCCTTCGATTTTTGGAAATGGCATGGGCGGCAATTCATCGGGATGCAGAAATGCGCGCGCGGCGGCGGGGTCGCTGATTCCGCGTCGGACGAGAGTCTGCGCGACGAGCGGGGGCAGGCCAAGGTCCGCAAAAGAAGCGGGGATGTCAACGGGCGGAGGATCGAGCCAGCGGGTCATGGGGCAGGGATGGGCAGAAAAATCGAAACCGTCGTCCCTTGTTTTTCCACGCTTTCGATTTCCATGCGCCCGCCAAGCGCGTCCAAAATCTCGCGGATGATGTACATTCCAATGCCTGTGCCGGGAATTTCGAGTTCGGTGGCGTTTTGGGCGCGGAAGAATCGGCTGGCGATGTGCGGCAAATCCTGGGCGGGGATTCCCACGCCGTGGTCTTTTACCGCAATCAGGAGCGAATCTCCCGCGCGGCGGGCATGGATTTCGATGGTGTTATTTGGGGTCGAGAATTTTATGGCATTGGACAACAGGTTCAATAATACCTGCAGCAACGCCTGGCGGTCTGTGTTTGCCAATGGCAGGGAATCTTCCGCATGAGTCTGAATCTCCAATTGCCGTGCATCCGCCTGCGGTTTGACGCTCGAAATCGCCTCCTCGATGACGGGGGGAATCTCCACTTCCGAAAGATGTACTTGAAACCGTTTGCTTTCGATGCGTCCCGCCACCAGCAGGTCGTTGAGCAGGAAGCGCTGGCGTTTCAATTCCTGTTTCAGGATGTCGATGAATTGCCGCCGCTCCTGTTCCGTGTTGTCCCCCTCCAGCAGGTCTGCCATGAGGATGGCAGTGGTCAGCGGCGTGCGCAGTTCGTGCGAGGCGCGGTTGATGAAGTCGGTTTTCATTTGCTCCAGCCGCGCCCGTTCCGAAATATCGTGTGAAACGATGATGACCTCTTTGGGCGAGGCGGGGACAATGTGCGCGTCGTAGGTCATGGTTTTGGCTGCGTTTTCCATCTTGTATTCGAACTTTTGCGGGGTGTTCGTTTCCAGCGCGGTTTGGATGGCGTTCATGGTGGAGCGGGCGATCTCAGGCGGCAGGATGTCTTCGACACGGCTGCCGATGATTGTCTCGGATGGCACATACAGATTCTTGTCTTCCCCCGCCCGAAAATCCAAAAATGTTCCGCTGTCGTCGATGCGGAAGATCAGGTCGGGGATGGCGTCCAAAAAGGCGCGGTTGCGTGATTCCGACTCGCGCAGTTTTTCCTCCGCCCGCTGGCGGGTGATGGTATTCATCACAATTCCCATCAGCACGCGCAGGAATTGAATTTCATCCTTCGCCCATTGGCGTTCCCGCACCACCGAATCAAGTCCCAAAAAGCCGAAGAGTTCGTTGTCGGAGTGAATGGGCGCGACCAGCACCGATTGAATATCCTGTTCGGCGAGGATTTTCTGCTCGGTTGCGGCTTCGGGCGGCATGTCTGAGACGCGCGGTACGTTGATGGTCTCGCCTTTTTGCAACAGGTTCACCCACCAGGGAAAAATTTCGGCGGGCAGGTTTTGCAGGTTGTCAATCTGCGGGCTGATGCCTTCGGCGCACCATTCGTAGGTGTTGTTCATCGCCTCGCCGTTCGGGCTGAACTCGAAGATGTAGGTGCGGTCCACCCCGAACAATTCTCCCAGTTTTCCCAGTGTTTTCTGAATCGCGTCGCCGATCTCGCTGGAAGGCATGTTCATGAAGGTGGCGGCAAGGTGGGCGGTCAATTCCTCGAAAGTCAGTTTGCGTTGCAGGCTGGATGTTATTTGCTCAATGCGGGCGCGCTGGCTGATGTCGGTGATGACGGCAATGCTGCCCGAAAATTCCCCGTCTGTAAAGCGCGGCACGGCTGATATCAGCACGCTCATTTCACTCCCGTCCCGTTTTAGCAATCGCGTTTCGTACGAAGATGACTTTCCCGTCCGGCGATTCTCCCATTCCTTTGCCATGCCTTGACGGTCTCCCGGTGGCAGGAATTCATCGGGCGATTTGCCGACAAGTTCCTGCGGGGGAATCCCCAAAAATTTGGCATAGGCAGGATTGACATATTCGAAGAGTCCGTTGGCGTTGGTGGTGGTCAGCCCTTCGCCCATGCTTTCCATGATGTGCAGGGCAAAGTCACGTTCCGATTTGAGGGTTTTCTGGCTTTCGCGTAAGGAGATGAGAAGGTCGTTGTAGGTCTGGGCAAGGGTGTTGATTTCGTCTTCACTGCCGAAGGAGGTGGCAACTGTCACCGATGGAACGGTGTCCAATTGCGTCGAGCGGACGATTCCCTCTTCCACATTTCGCAGGCGGTCGATGATGACTTTTTTGACGGTGAAATATTGCGCGATGTAAAAAGGCAGGAGAATTGCCAGCGACGCCAGCGTAACCAGTACAAATGCCTGCTGTAATTGAGCGAGGGAGCGGGATATGTCAATTTCCACCCACAAGGCACCGGTGATGTTGTGAAATTCCTTCGTGTAAGACTGCCCATGCAGCGGTGTGACGATGATGACGCGGTTTTCCATTGACTGGCTGGTCTTGCTGCGTTGAAGAAATACCTCGTCGACCAGCGGCGCAGCAAGCGTTTGCCCGACCAGGTTTTTATCGGTGTGCGCCAGGATTTTTTGCTGTGTGTCCACGACGATGATCCTGACGATGCCTTCCAGGGTCGATGATTTTTCCACCAGCCTTTGCATCGAAAAGACGTCGCCCTGCGCGGAGATGATTTCGATGCTGTAAATGATTTCATCGGAAAGCAAATTCACGCGGCTTTCCGCGCCCTGATAGATACCCGTCGAAGAGGCGTAGTAAAAAAATACCAGCGTTAACAACAGCCCTGTTAAACCCAGGGCGCTGTAAACGACCGTTAGTTTGACCTTGAGCGAACGCACGTTTTTTATTGACTCACTTTGCGAATGAAGAGCGGTTCAAGTAATTGGCTGGCATTGGGCAATGATTGGATGACGCCCTGCTCAAACAGGAATTGGGCGATTGCACTGGTCTGGTCATAGGCGCGTCCCTCGCCTTCCGCGCCAAACAGGTCGAGGTTGGCAGCCAGATCGAGATATTTTATGCCCGCCACGTGGCTTTCGAATTCGGCCGCGCTCACGTCTTCCGCCTGTCCCATGCGCTGGTAGGCATCCTGTGGGTTTTGTTTGATGTACTCCAGGGCATCGAAATACGCGGCAACAACTTTCTGGACATCGCTGGGGCGCTCCGCCAGCGTAGCCGCATCGAAGGCCATGGTGGTGATGATGGTCTCAGGATAGTCGCGGCTGGTAATCAATACCTTGCCCCCCATCATGTTTGCCGTGCTTGTCAGGTAGGGCTCCCAGGTGACGCCGGCGTCGATCTTGCCGTCGAGCATGGATTGCTGGATCTCCCAGGCGGGAATGCTGACAATGGTTACATCGTCTGTTTTCAATCCGCTTGCTTCGAGGATTTTCAACAGGGAGAGATCACCCACCGTGTCGACCTCGACCCCGATTTTGGCGCCGCGCAAATCGGCAAGGGATTCAAGTCCGGGGCGGGCAACCAACCCGTCGCCGCCGAAGGAGTAATCGGTCAGCAGGACAACCCGCACATCCCGTCCCGTCGAAAAATAGCGGATGGCATCATCCAGGGTATGCATTCCAGCATCCACCTTGCCGTCCACCAGCGCTTCAATCGAATCGCTGTAGGCTGAGAAGCGCACCATTTTGACTTCGACGCCGCGCTTTTCGTAATAGCCAAGTTGCGCCGCGAGTTCGGCAGGTTCCACGCCTGCCCAGGCTGAGATGGCAATGCGAATGGGGGGCTGCTGCGGCGCGCAAGCCGAGACGAAAAACGCCAGCAGAAGCGCAGTCAGGAAGGCGGAAAACAGGCGGAACGATTTTTTCATTGTGTCCTTTTTGGGGTGGTGTTTTTGTGCGGAGTTCGCAAGTTCTACTTGCAGCAAAGTCCAGAAGTAGAACTTCTGGACTCCAGGGTTAGGGCATATCCAACGGGGCGGGGGGCAGGGTCATTTGGATGCGGCAGCCGCGGCTGGTTGGGAGGATGACCACGTCGCCGTCCAGGGCGCGGGCGATGATGCGGGCAATGGTCAACCCTACACCCAATCCGCCATATTGGCGCGTATCGCCCTGGCTGATCTGGTAAAAACGCTCGAAAACTTTTTCATGCAGTTCGGCGGGAATGCCTGGACCGTAATCTGCAACGGTGAGGACACAGCCGCCGTTTCCGTTGGCGGCGAGGTCGATCAATACGGAAGTCATGGGCGGGGAGAATTTCAAGGCATTATCCACCAGGTGACAGACCGCCTGCCTGAATTCGCGGCGGGGCGCGTGGATGACCACATCCTTTGCCGTCATGACTTCGACCCGCAGGTTTTTCTCACGGTACATCTCCTGTCGCATGTTAACCACGGTCAGGAAGTCGTTCTTAATATCCACCTTTTGCCTGAGGACGAAGGCGCGTCCCATATCGTAGTTGCTGAGGAAGGTCAAGTCGTCGATCAACCCGTTCAGGCGGTGCGACTGTGAGAGGGCGGTCTCGACGAACCATTTGAGGTCTTCGGGGTCGTCGTATTTGTCGCGCAACACCATGTCAAGCGACATGAGAATTTGGGTCATGGGGGTGCGCAGTTCATGCGATATGTTATGCGAGATTTCGCTTTGGATGCGTTCGACCTGGCGGTTCATTTCATGCATGGCTTCCTGATGGCTGTGATCCTGGCGGCGAAAGACGGCGTTGATGCGCGCCACCAGTTCGCGCGAGTCGAACGGCTTGGTGATGTAGTCGTCGGCGCCGCCCTCCAGCCCCCGCAGTTTGTCGGTTTGCGAGGCGCGGGCAGAGAGGAAGAGGAAGGGGATGGCGCTGGTTAGCGGGCTGGCGGCAAGCGCTTCGCGCACCTTGAACCCGTCCATGAGCGGCATCATCACGTCGCAGACAATCAGGTCGGGTTGCAGTTCTTCCGCCATTTTGAGGCAAGCCAGGCTATTGTCGCAGGTGACAACTTTGTACCCGTCGCGCTCCAGCAGGGCGCGCAAGCCGAGCAACATGGGCAGGTCGTCGTCGATGACCAGCAAGGTGTGGAGGGGGACGCTCATTCAAAACTCGCTTTTTGGGGGTGGATGATGCGAAGGAATACATCGACCAGGGCGGGGTCGAATTGCCTGCCCGCCTGTTCCTTCAGGTAGGCGATGGTTCGTTCCCTGCTCCATGCTTTGCGGTAGGGGCGGTCGCTGGTCAGCGCGTCCCAGACATCCACAACGGCGAAGATGCGGGCCGGGAGCGGGATGCTTTCCCCGGTCAATCTGTCGGGATAGCCGCTGCCGTCCCAGTGTTCATGGTGATAGTGAACCAGGCTAAGGGCGGTTGGGGGAAGCCCCAGCGGTTGTAGAATTTTTTTGCCTATGGCTGGGTGCTGGTTCATAATTTTTCGTTCATTGGGGGTTAGTTCGCCATTTTTGAGCAGGATGGAGTCGGGGATGCCGACCTTGCCGATGTCGTGCAGCAGCGCGCCCAGTTGAATGTGGTGGATGATGCTTTGATCCAACCCGAGCCTGCGCCCCAATTCGATGCTGAGTTTGACCACGCGGCGGGCATGCTCCTCGGTTTCGTTATCGCGCAGGGCGAGCATTTGCGCCATGGCTTCCGCCAGCCCGTCCAGGTCGGCGGAGAATTTCTGGTTGAGTTGGTGAACCTTCCTGCCCAGTGCGTCGAACTGCTCCTGGTTTTTCACGCGTTCAGCGGTTTGCGCTTTTTCCTGCCGTCGCAGGATGGCGTGAATGCGGGCAATCAGTTCGTCCTTGCTGAAGGGCTTGGTAATGTAATCATCCGCTCCCAGGTTCATGCCCTTGATCTTGTCGTATTCCCCCGCCCGCGCCGTGAGGAAGATGAATGGAATGGAGGCGGTCAGGGAGTCTTCCGAGAGGGCTTTGAGCACTGCCCAGCCGTCGGGCGGCGGCATCATTAAATCGCAGACAATCAATTGGGGCGGATTTTCCCTTGCCAGTTTAATGCCCAATTCCCCGTTATCGGCTGTGGCGACTTGATAGTTCCCCGCTCTTTTGAGCGTTTCCGCCAGTCCCAACAGGAGCGCCTTGTCGTCGTCGATAATCAACAAATGGGTTGTGTCACTCATGAGGGTATTATACCTCACGCAAAGTTTGGCGGGCGGGCGGTAATTAAGTTGGAATTTTCAACCGTTTATTTTTTCAGATTGACGACGGCTTATTGGCTTCGTTTTCCCGCGCAAGAACATCGAAAAATTTTTGGACAACATTCGGGTCGAAGTGAGTTCCTGCCTGTTCCGCAAGGTATGCAATTGCCTTTTCCCTGGTCCATGCTTCGCGATAGGGGCGGGCGCTGGTCAGCGTATCCCAGACATCCACCACGGCAAGGATGCGCGCCGCAAGCGGGATGTTTTCACCCGCCAAGCCTTCGGGATACCCGCTGCCGTCCCATCTTTCATGGTGGTGGTATGCCATATCCAAAACGATGGAGGGCAGTCCCAGCGGCTGGAGAATGACCTTTCCCAGCGCAGGATGGGTCATCATCACTTTGCGTTCCTCCTCGGTCAGGACATCTTCCTTGAGGAGAATGGAGTCGGGGATGCCGATTTTGCCGATGTCGTGGAGCAGGGCGCCCAGTCGAATCGGCTGTTGGAGGTCTTCACGCAAGCCAAGTTCGCCCGCCAGTTTTTGGGCTAATTCGACCCCGCGCCGGGAGTGTTTTTCCGTAACGCCGTCGCGCAGGAACAGGGTCTGCGCCATTGCCTCCGCCAGTTCATCGTGGTCGGTGGCGTATTTTTCCATGATCGCGCGGAGTTCGGCGCGCAGGATGTTGATTTCCTCCTCCGCATTGCGCCGTTCGGTTCTTTCGGTGATTTCCTTGCGGCGCAACAGGGTGCGAACACGCGTCAGCAATTCGTCCCTGCTAAACGGCTTGGTGATGTAATCGTCCGCGCCCAGTTCCATGCCGTTTAGTTTGTCCTTTTCATTGGCGCGGGCAGTCAGGAAAATAAAGGGAATCGAAGCGGTGACGGGGTTTTGGGAAAGCGTCTTTAGCACAGCCATTCCATCGGGCGGCGGCATCATCAGGTCGCAGATGATCAGGTGCGGCAGGTTTTTTCCCGCCAGTTGAATCCCCCGTTCGCCTCCATCCGCCGTGATGACCTGATACCACCCTTCCCGTCTCAGGGTTTCCGCCAAACCAAGCAACAAGGACCTATCGTCATCGATGACCAGAATTTTGATTGGATTCTTCATACAACACATTATAGCGGTGATTTGTTGAATTTACAGTTTTGAATGGTGCCTGTTTCGATTTATATGTTGGGGATAAAAAATTAGGGGCGGGATACCCCGCCCCTGCGCGAAAATTACAACGGTTCGAATCTCGCCGTGAAGTGCCTGAGCAATTCGGGCGCGTAGGTGAATTTATATCCCTTCACTTTATCTGCCCGTGACTTGATTCTCGCGGCGCAGTCGGCGACGTAGTCCATGTGGCTTTGGGTGTAGGTGCGGCGCGGGATGGCGAGTCGCAAAAGCTCCAGTTTGGGATAAATCATTTTTCCAGAATCAGGATCGGGGGTTGCAAACATGACGGAGCCGATTTCGACGCCGCGAATCCCGCCTTCTCGATAGAGTTCCACCGCCAGCGCCTGTCCAGGGAAATCGCCCTGCGGGATGTTCGGGAAAACGTGAGCGGCGTCCAGATAGACGGCGTGTCCGCCTGCGGGTTGGATGGTGGGGATGCCCGCGTCGTTGAGCCGCGCCGCAAGGTAGGCGGTTTGGGCAAGGCGCGAGGCGAGATAGGATTCGTCGAGTCCTTCGTAGAGACCGACCGCCATCGCGTCGAGGTCGCGCCCCGCAAGTCCGCCGTAGGTGGGGAAGCCTTCGCGCAGAATCAACTCGTTCTTGACCTGCTGGAAGAGCGCTTCATCGTTGAGGCAGAGCAAGCCGCCGATGTTGACGATGGCGTCCTTCTTGGCAGACATGGTCATGCCGTCGGCAAGGGCGTACATCTCGCGGGCAATGTCGATGACCGATTTATTTTCGTAGCCCTTTTCGCGCAGTTTGATGAAGTAGGCGTTCTCGGCGTAGCGGGCGGAGTCGATGAAGAAGGGGATGTTGAACTCGCGGTAAACGGCGGCGACGGCTTTGATGTTTTCCATCGAAACGGGTTGACCGCCGCCCGCGTTGTTGGTGACGGTGATCATGCCGAAGGGGATTTTCTCCACGCCGACTTTTTGGATGAAGGCGCGGAGTTTACCGATGTCCATGTTGCCCTTGAACGGGTGCGGGTTGGCGGGGTCGAAGGCTTCGTCGATGACCAGGTTGGTCGGGCGTCCGCCACGGGCGCGGATGTTGGCGTCGGTGGTGTCGAAGTGCATGTTGCTGGGGATGTACTGTCCCTGCTTGACGAGGCACGCAGCTAGAATATTTTCGGCGGCGCGTCCCTGATGAGTTGGGACAAAATGTTTGAAGCCGAAAATATCCTCGACGGCGGTTTGCAGCCGATGGAACGAGCGCGCGCCCGCGTAGGACTCGTCGCCGCGCATGAGCGCCGCCCATTGCTCGGAACTCATCGCGCCCGTGCCGCTGTCGGTCAGCAGGTCGATGAACATGTCTTCCGCCTTCATCAGGAACAGGTTGTAGCCTGCCTCTTTGAGCGCGGCTTCCCGCTCCGCTGGCGAAATGAGGCGGATGGGTTCGGTCACTTTAATGCGAAACGGTTCGGGGGGGTAGAACTTGGGGGTCATTTGGGTCTCCTGAAATTTGAGGGTTTGTCAAATTTTGGGTAGCGAACCTGGCGCGTACACACCATTCGGTCTCCAATGACAATGCGATTTTACAACCAAA
>Ga0172375_10002882_pt1 | contig 26505 bp, 15 predicted proteins | sample LakKiv1m_FD_114537 | JGI IMG/M metagenome (GOLD analysis project Ga0172375, IMG submission 114537) | Freshwater microbial communities from Kabuno Bay, South-Kivu, Congo - kab_092012_11.1m | ecosystem: Environmental > Aquatic > Freshwater > Lake | place: Democratic Republic of the Congo...
AATCTTTCAAGAGCTCTCCGCTGGACGTTTTTAGGCGTCCGAACAGAAATTGCGCCGCATATTCAAACTGAGCTCCATCCCCCAAAATAAAAGCACATTGCAAGCCCATGATTTCCGGCATCTCAGTTTCCATCTGACTTAAAAGACGGGCATCGCTCTGGAACGATTCTGCAAGATTGCCGGCATTCTTAATCAGAGCGACTTCGATTTGACCTCTCTGATTTTGGAGAATGACCACTCCGACATGATTGCCCGCGCCCTCGGATATCCACTTCTGGATCTGCTTGCGAAAGCCCTGAATAATCGCCGGATGCAAACTCATCGCCATCCGTGCCCCATCTACCCCGAGTACTCCCGAGTCTTCGGGAAATTCTTCGGGCGCTTCAGCCAATCTGGCTCCATTATCAGCACCTTTCTTCGCCTCGTCACGTCGGATACCTACCCCTTGGGGCGCGTGAATCGCAATACGTCTATATTGTGCTGGGTCCATCCAGATAAACACATTTTTCTCGATTTCCGCATGCTCGTCTGGGGCCATCAAAAGATCACGAACGGCACCATTTTCATCCGTTATTTCAAAACGCATAAAATAAGGCGCTCTCTCTGGGGTGCCCGACAATTGGGTTAGCTTCAGTTTGAGCTGCCCGACGGTAACTACACTCCCCAGTTTTCTGGTGAGTCCCACCCAGCCTGCTCTGGGCGGCGGAACGTTTTCCGGTTGAAGACCTACATTCTCGCCCCTTTGGATTCCTCGAATAGGGCTATCGATTTGGAGCCGAGGTTTTCCATGCTTAAAAAAAATTGAAATACTTGTGTCGTTGTCAATTTCCAACGACCGTCCCCGATCAATCTCAAAAATTTGAGCCGGGGCATCCCCTTGAGCGACAGCAACCCAAACCACACCATCTCTAGCTATATAATCAATCAACTTGATCGCTATAGCAGGTGAACTCGGAATCACAATCGACTGGCCTCTCTTTCGTCCGAGCACAAGAGCCATCCTGGCGCCGAGTGCCTGAGTCTTGTAGGCCGCTTCAATGTCGGGGAACTCGGACATTCGCCGCACACGCGGAAGCTTGAGAATGAGTTCGGGAACATTTTCTTCGGTGATATAAAAAATACCCGTTGACTGATCGTAAACGCCCTCATAGCCGGCCCGGAGAGCTCGCGTGCCTTCCGGAGCGTTTTGGATTTCCAAGGGAGCTCCGGCTTTGGGCTGGAGATACCCCTGGAGAAGGCCCGTGCCGCCCATAACCTCCAAAACTTGGTCGGGGTCAAATTCACGAAGCGAGGTCGCCTGACCGTCTTGATCCTTCAAACGAATCTCTTGCAGAACTTCTTTGAGAAGCTGGGCATCTTTGGCGAGGATGACCGCCGGAGAACCCGTTCCGCCCGCGCCGGGAATAAACACGGCCAAAGGAGACCGAGGATCGGTCAACTCCAGGTCCGCGATGCCGGTTTTTTCACGTGCGATGCGCGTGACTTCGGCAATCAGAGGCTCTTGGGTCATGGAATAGAGGCTCACCTCTCTCAGGTCAAAGGGATTGCCCTGATCGTCTCTTTTGTCAATGTGCCACTGCAGGTATTTCTTTAGAATTGGATCGTTTTGGAGAATCTCGAGGTACTTATCGGCAAACGCGGGGCGGGCCGGGTCATTCTCGAGGGCCTGAACCGCGTAGCGGTAGAAGCCCTTGTCGAGTTCGTTGCGCAAGCGACGGTGTTCATTCTGAGACCACAGAACAAGATCCCAACGATCATGAGCCACGCCATAAGCGGCGACCATGGCGACTAAAGTTTTTTGGCCGTGAAGATCACGCCCTTCCTCGTCAATGACGCCAGGGATTAGCTCCTTGGCGCGCGCACACCAGCCGGTGTTGATGCCTCCGGCGGTTCTGCGAAGCTGGGGTACTCCATCGATAAAAGGAAGTCCCGGTTGTACAAGCGCCACGTGAGAGAGCATGCGCTCGTTAACTTCCTCGAGAGACTTTGCCAGGGGAACGACCAATTCGGTTCCCACGGGCCAGACATAACCACCTTCCACATCCTTGATTTCGGCCAAATGAATGAACTGTGCGGCACCGCCTTGAAGTGTGGCGCCGGACTCTTGCCCGCCCGTATATCCCCCCAAAACTGCGACGGTGTCGTCCTGGCCATCGCCCTCTTCCATCATGGCAGAAGCCTGGACGTCGCCGATCGTAAGACCCGCGCCCGAGAGCATGTTGGCCGCGGCTAAAATCATGGCATTGGAACCGCCTGAGCGGCCCAAGCCGCCGGCTTCAGCAACGGGTTGAACGGTGCGGAAGTTGCCGCGTATTCCGAAAGCATTGACCTGGCTCATGAAGTAGGCAAACGCCCCCATCTGGCCGTCGATGACCTGACCTTTTTTACGGAATTGGGTTTCTTCCCTGCCGGCTTCCCTATTCCAAATTTTATACTGCCCGTCTTCCTTGGCGATGAAGTCCCTCAGAGAGCCATCGGCCATGACGGTGTAAAGCGCGCCGTTTTTGCGGACAACGCGATAGGCCATCGTCTTGTCGACGATCTGACCGGCTTCGTGCTTTTTGTAGTTGATGACATATTCAATGAGATCTTCGGCGGCAAAACCGGCGGCGTTCTCAGCGAGGCCGAGTTTAAGTTCCAATGGGAAGCTTCCGGCCACAACCGTCGTCGAAGTCAAAAAGTCTAGCTCGTTGATACCTAATTTTGTGAGAAGTTTTTGAAGAGCGCGAAGGTCGATGCTCGATCCCCCGACGTCGATGAAGCGCTGCATCCCATAAACAGTCACGGGTTTGTCAGACTTAAGCATCGTGCGCATTTGCTCGGGAGTCCTAAGCTTCGCGTGATCCACCGGAGCCGGCAAGGCTTCTTTGATCCCCTTGAAAAATCTCCTGTCTAAAGGATTGGGGTTCAGCGAGTGAGTCGGGAGCCAAAGCCTGCCCTGATCGACAAAGCGCTGGGTTTCGATGGGAAAAGCGCGGAAACCGCTTAGCTCTTGACGGCTTAAACCCTCCGATGGAATCGAGGATGCCGGGGCACTACGGGCAACAAGTGACACGGTGATGAGATCACCTTTGTGGAGCGTGTGTGAAGCGTGCCTGATGGGGTCATAGTGCTCTTGTTTCTTTTCACCTTCCGGACGAACGCTCAGCGAAAAAATCCTGGATGTTGGATATTCGGCTTGGATCGTCTGAACGATGGCCCCGATAAAAGCGTCGTTGTCTTCCAGCGTATAATTCATATAGCCGCTGCCTTCATCGACGCGACCCTCGCTCTTCGTTAGCTTCGCCATTCGAGCGCCATTGTCGATAAGGTTGATGCTCGTTCCCGGAGGCAATTCACGACCCCGAAGATCATTTAAATTCACATCGTCCACCGCAAACGAAGACTGATGCGGGATCCGAATCTCGAACGTGTCGAAATGCCTGCCGCCTCGCGAGAGATTCTGAAGCAGAAGGTCACAGACTTCTCCGACGGTGATAGTTCCCTGACCGGAAACAAGGTAAGAGGCGGGAGACACTGGCATTAAATTCATTGGGTGCGCAGCGGCGGTCGTTAATCGTGCCCCAACTTCCACGGGGTTCATCTTGCCTTTGTCGCTCAAAATCCACATCTTTCCGGCTGAAAACAACAGAACCCGGCGCTGTATGGTATCGACACCTAAGACAAAATTCCGATGATTGTACCAACCCCCTTCTTCCATATATGAGAAAACAAGCTCAGGTCTTGAATAAAACGTTTTGGCATAAAAGATCTTCAGCGCACTTTTACTAGCTTCTTTTGTCCAATAAAAGAGATGCTTCCATGTGCTGGGCCCGAAGAGGCTGAATCTCAGGGCTTTATTCAAAATATGTGCCGCTTCCCTCGCTACGAGCGTCTGTTCTTCGACTCCCCTGTCCGAGGAGACAAACGGCGTAAAACCCAAACCGCTAATCGTTGACTCGGAGATCAGGTCGCCGGATGGATAGGCATTGTGTTCAAACGTGCAGTGATTGTCCGCCAAAACGTGAAGAGGAATTGCCATTTGCTCGAGCACTTGACCATCCGCATCCACGGCCTCTAATTGCACGTCTTCTCCAGGGCCTGGAGCCCTACGCACCCTGAAGTACTCAATGTCGCCCTTTAGAGACTGGATAGGAAGACCTGCAACCCAATCTCCTTTTTCAAGAATCGTCTCCGGGGTGATTTGGGCAAGTCTGGCACCGTATCGCGTGAGGTTGAGCGTCATGTGGTGTAGGCCTGTCTTAGGATCCGCATCACCAAAAGCGATCGTCTTGGAAAAATCCAAGGTTGCCAGCTCTTTTTCGTGGTCACGGAAAAAAGGGTGAATGAATAAACCCGTAAAATGGAGCCTCTCCTGCTCTTTGCTGAGAAAAGGCATGAAAGCGTTTCTGAACCAATCGTTGTGCTGCGCTCGAAGCGTCAAAAGAATTTCAATGGCGGTAGCCGAAGGCAGAAAAGGCCCCTTCGTCCCAATATGCGGAAGCGAATAAAGACGCTTAATCCCGGCTTTTTCGAGCAGAAGGAGCACCTCTTCGATATGCTCGCTGATCACCGTATTGACCGGCAAATAATTTCGAGCCTTATCCGAATTTTTATACTGGAATTTCTCCGCCTCGCCCGACACGTTCAAAAAACTGACAACCTTGGTTCCGACTCCATTATCTTCGTAGAGCGGAACGGCTGTAATGGTGTCCTTTGCTCGGTCGGCGTAAAGCACTCCGTACATTTGGTCGCCATATTTAATCACCGACCCCCGCTCAATCTTATCGGGACTTTCCTGAAACCAAATTTGTGAAAGTGGCAGCAGCTCATAATCTTTGGGGATGAAATTAACAACGGTACCCTGTCTCGGCCCTGTTTGAAAAGTAGAAAGCCTTCCTCCTCTTGCTACCAGCTTTTCAACTTCGAAGGTCTGGAAGCTCGATACGCCGATTACAGCCACTCCGGTTCGGTCATCCCATTGGACGTGAGCCCAATTGCCGATCGCGCTCAAAAACGTCCCCGTATACCCTTGTAATTTTCCGTACAATTCATCCGGCTTAGTCACTTTAAAACGATCCCCGGCCCTGAGCTCGGAACCCTTAACGCTTGCCATCTGCGCACGCGCCGGAATCCTTGTAACTCTCCATGAACCGAAAACTTTACCTTTCGGAGCGATCTTCAACGGATGGGATTCCCCGATGCCCGCATTCGCCATATTGATTGCATCGGCGGAAGAAGTTGTGGGCTGAATACTCACGATACCGGCCGGTAAATTGGCATTTCCTACGGGAGCCCAATACATGATGTTTCGAAAAACATCGCCGCTCTGGCTAATTTCTATCCTCTCGCCGGTCTGCTCGTTGCTGAACGCGGATACGACGTTTTCACCGAGCCCGAAACCGGTCAAGCCGATTTCTGCCTTTTCGATTTTTCGCGAGTCCCTAAAATCGTACCCGGTTTCATCGACGGATTGCGCCTGTTGCTTGAGGGGCACTTGTAGCTCGTCCGCAGCCCAATATTTACTCGCGGGAATTTCGACCTTCCAATCATCAAGATCTTCGAGTAAAAAGAAAGGATGAAAACCGAAACTTAGAATCGCTTCTTTTTCTTCGCTTAAATTCTCGATCTCGACGTTCGCGGTGAGCGTGCCACCTTCAACTCGATACGTTAGCTGTATACTGACGTCACCAAATACGTCTGCGAGCGTTTTAATATCCCCTTCGTTGATTTTGATGTCGCGCAGCTTCTTGGATAAGGTAATACGGTCGTCGCCGAAGCTCTCGAGCGTCCACTGAACCTTGTCGAGCATCCCATGAAGAACGTGCGGCCCATTCGCCGCATCTGGAACCTTTCGAACTAACGGAAACTGACCCAGATCATAATCCCGTCCGCCGAGGGTAAGCTTGCCATCTTTGATGCGGCTAGTCCACGGAGCCATAAACGGCATGCCGCCTGACACCGCCAGCCCGCTTTCTTCACGCACCCGCTGGCCGTTTGCCTTGTGCCAGAGCATTTCCTTGCCCGCGAGTTTTAAACTTAAAATATTGGCTCCAAAATCCGTCACTTTAAAAGCATTATCCGAGGGGCCGATCGTCCAGACATTAAATCCTTGCACGGTCTCGAGCGCCGCCATCCGCGCGCCGGCCAAAACTTGTTGTGACGTAACCATCGGCACATCGGCGAGCGGATCTGTTTCTCTACCGTCCGGGCCAACCCCTTTCGGGAAATATAAGACCAAGCCGCTCTCGGAAACCATGATCATGTCAGTTGAATGCCCGTCAAACCGCAACCACGATCCGCCCTCGTTTCTTTGCAATTGACGATCGCTTAGCCGAACGGTGTAAACATATTCGCCTACCGGAGCGGCCTGCGGTCCGGCATAAGTCAGGTACATGGGTTTTTCATCTGGTTGCCGTCGCAGAAGCTCGGTAATCACTCGGAACCCTTGCTTGCGAGTCAATTTGACATTCGTTCCCCGATATCCGGGAACTTTGAGGTCCTCAAGGTTTCCGGCCAGTCGCGCCCCTAGGGCAAGAGCCGAGCCATCGCTTCCGATCTTTTTGGCCTGAGCTCGGCCGAAAAGCAGATGGGTATCGAATAATCGATCGATTCGCGCCTTGGAGCCGGGTGCAAGGCTATAGGCAAACTGGCGTAAATCGTACTGAACTGTACGGTTTGTGAAGAGTTTGGGATTCTCGGCATAGACTTTGCTTAAGGTCACGTTGAGCGCATCCATCAGCGTCGAAGGGCCGGCCATCACAGCGGCGGGTGCCTGATTATTAAGGAAGGACACCGTACCCATGCTGATCGGCTGACTCAAAAGTTTCGCTTCGTACCGCCTGAGATTCGTCTCTCGAAGAACTTGAGGGGTGACGCAGACGTAAGAGATGTTTTTCTGCTTGAGGAGGCTTTTGAGATTTGCCGTGTGAAAACCGCCGGTGACGAGGATCGCTTTATCCTGAGAATCTTCGTTCATTCGGGCAAGCGCTTCGTCGATGAAATGGACGTCGCGCGTATAGGTCAATTTGTAGAAATCTTCGGCCCGGGAAACGATCTCCTGAAACCCTTTTTCAAGAAACGCAATGCGGTCAAAGCCGTCCTGAGCTTCCATGATTTTCCGGTTCACGAAACCCGTGACGTGGCGAATGCCGAAATTGCGCGTGAGCTCTTTATAGCGCTGATATTCTTCCGGGGTCAGCGTGAATTCAAACATCCTCTTTAAATAAGCGACCGCTTCGGCACACCGAACAAACAGCTTTTCGTCCGAAGTCCGCGCCAGATCCGTCAGGAGCTGACGTTCCAAATCGGACATCTCCGAAAGGACATTGCGGGCCTGGATTTGACGGACTTGTTTCAGATAATCGAAATATTTCTCGAGATTCGGATAGGACTTGGCCGCCGAACCGAGTTTTTCCTGGAGAAGAACGTAAAACGCCTTGTCTTCTTTTTTGGTATTGGCTCCGAGCTTCGACGGAGTTCGGCGATTCTCGTCGGCACGCTCGATAATCTCCGCTTGATCCGCCCGGCTCAACGCAGCAAAAGCCGCTTCCTGTTCTTCGTTGGCTTTCTTGAAATCAATCGCCGCTTCTTTGACGCGAAGTTCGCTCAACGCCGACAAATGAGGATATGCGGAAAGAGCCACACGGGAAACCGTCGCCCGGCGCGTGAGGACGTCGAAATAGTCCGTTAGCGGTAACTCCCCCCCACGGTACTTTTCGACCTCTTCAAAAAAGGGCGCCAGCGACGGCCCCATGATCTTCGGCTTCAGCGTCTCCAATGACGACCGAACCGACCCCAAATATTGCGAAAACGTTTCGCGTTCCTTTGCGACCGCTCGATAATCCTCGAGGGCCCGAACATACAACGACATGTCCTCGACGCCCCAAAGCTTAAAGGAATGCGTCGACACCAGCTGAGCATATTCATGGCCGTGAAGAAGCCCTTTCTTTAAATACGCGTCCGCCGCCGTCCGCATTTTTTCGCCGGAAGCCAGATCTTTCAAAAAACCGATCGAATTATCGCCCACGCCGGCTTCGGAAAATACATACTGGATCGTGTTCTCTTTTTCGAGAATCGTATCGATCGCTTGAGCGAGATTGAACTGGGCGGATTCGTTGGTGTGAGCGTCTTGCAGAAGAATAAAGGTTTTGGTCGCTTCGGGGGCCTGATACGATTCTTCAATGGTCGCTACCGATTCGGGAAATGAGAAACTGACCTTCAATTTCGACTCGAAATCAAAGCGGAAAGGTCTTAAATCGGGATTGGCCATCGCGACTTCCTGGCCGAAAAATGCAAACAACAAAAAAACAGATACTGCTTTTAAAAAGGAAGGAGGTTTCCTCATATCTCGACTCCGAGTGGTTGTTTTTTCCCTAAAAACATAAAAAGATAACAAAGTATGCACCATAACCTCAACAAATGCAAGAATTAGCGTATTATTTAGGCTTTATAAATTTTAAGTAATGTTTACAAATCAGAAGTGCTTTTTTCAGGAGGGGGAAAAAAACTAGAAATTATTTTCCATCGAACGGATGAATCCGCCTATTTCTCGCTTAATCAGGTTGAATCGCCCTCTTTCGATCCACTCTCGTTTGAAAACCCCGGAGCCAAAAGCCAGGGCCGAAGAACCGGCTCGAAGATACGCTTTTGCGTTTTTGGCAGTCACTCCGCCGCAAGCCAAAAGACGAACCTCGCTCAAAGGCCCTTTGATCTCCCGGATGAAATCCGGCCCGCCCAAATTGCCGACCGGAAAGACCTTCACCATCGTTGCCCCGGCTTGCCAAGCGCGATGAATCTCTGACGGAGTTGCGGCTCCCGGAAAAACGGGAATTTTCTTTTTGACACAACGAGAAACAACGTCTTCAACGAAGACGGGGCTCACAATGAATGAAGCGCCGCTGTTCACCGCGACCTTCAGATCAACGACATCCAGAACCGTGCCCGCTCCGACCGCAATCCGGGAACGCGCACGAACCACCGCTTTTCGTATCAACGCGGCCGCCCCGGGCGTATTCATCGTGATTTCGATCGCCTGCAGTCCCGCCGCGCACGACGTCTCGATGAGCGGCTCCACGTCCTTTTCGGCAATGCCTCGCAATATTCCGAGAAGCGGTGTCTTCTCGAACGCGTGCCTCATTCCTCGGGCTCGCCGACGAGACTTTCGTAAAACTTGCGGTAGCTTTCCTTATCGTCACCGGCTCGAAGGGCCATCGCCGCGCGGGGGTGCTCGTCGAGAATCCCGCAGATCGCGTAAGGAATGATGTAGCCCCACTCGATCTTTTCTCGAAGCGGAATAAATTCGCGCGAGATCACGTCGAGGACGGGACGGATATCGTATTTGGGATTTTTGAGAAAACCCAGCAGCAACTCGGTGGGGCAATTCCCCGCCGCGCGACCCAACCCAAAAACGGTCGAATCCACATAGTTGGCGTTATGGATGATCGCCTCGATCGTATTGGCGAAGGCCAGCTGCTGGTTGTTGTGGGCATGGATTCCGATTTCCTTGGATCGGATGATGCTCTTGGCTTTCTTCACGAGATACTCCGTCGTCTCCTGATACAAGGCCCCGTTCGAGTCGACGATGTAAACCACGCGCGCCTTCGACTCTTTCTCGAGCTGCTCGAAACATTCGGTCAACTCATTGTCCAATGCCCTCGAAATAGCCATGATATTGATACACGTCTCATAGCCCTTATCGGCAAACACATTTGCCAGATGGATCGCTTTGTCGATGTCCTTTACATAGGATGCGACGCGGATCATGTCGACGGGACTGTCCTTCTTGGGCTTGATATCTTCCATATCCACGCGATCGACGTCGGCCATCACGGAGATCTTGGTTTTGGAAGGGATCCCCTCGATCGCCTTTCGAATATCGTCATCCGAGCAAAATTTCCAAATCCCGTACTCCTTCGGCGAAAAGAGCTTTTTGGAATTCTTGTACCCGATTTCCATGTAGTCGACTCCCGCCTCGGCGAGAGCCTGATAAACCGCGCGGACGAACCGGTGATCAAATTGATGGTTATTGATCAGCCCCCCGTCTCGAATCGTACAATCCAATGTTTTTATCTGCTCTCGGTACACTCTATCCTCCTCGTTGATTTAAGAGATTTTTTTGGCCATTCTCAAAACAAGACTCAAGATCACTGCCCCGATCAAAGCCATCGCGATCCAGATAAGATACGGCTTGTCGTCGGTCCAGGGGCCGCCGGGCCGATATCCTTCGCGCAACTTCTCCGGACCGAGTTCGACCCGTTCAAAGCCCGCGAAGGGCCTCTCGGCAAGAACGCGTCCCAAATCATAAACGGGCGCCTTGGCATGGAGATTTCCGTATAAAAACTCATCCTTCTGTCCGGGGCCGCTCAAAAAAACAGCGTAGCGACGCAAACCCTCGGCGCTAAACGAATTCCATCGAATCGGACGATTGTCCCCGTTATCCACCCGGACTTTGAGATAACGGCCGCGCACTTCGGGAAATTCCAAGAATAACCGCGAGGTGGACGAACCCTCCAGAGAGACCGAAAAAACATCGCCTTCGCCGACCGGGGTCCAGTTTTTTTGGTCCTCCGAAATCTCAAGATTCATCTTTCTGAAGAAATTTTGGTCATGCGTTGCCAGGTCGATTCGCGAAACCGCCGCCTGTGCGAGGCCGAGATCCAATTGGATCTCCTGCTGGTTCCCGGAAAGCGTCCGCGTCGATAGAATGCGGGCGTCGAAACGCATCTGGCGCGGCCGCATGCGAATCGTGCGAAAGACCTCGAGATCCTTCAACTCGACAGGCTCCTTGTCCTTCCCGTGCGGAACCGTCAGTTTGAGATAACGGCTCTGAGTTTTGGGTATCCGAAAGGCGCAATTCTCGCCCGAGTAATGCCCCAACGCCTCGTAACGATAAGCCTCTCCGGTCAATCGTTCGGCCCAGACCCGAGATTTTTCCGTAAACGCATACGCATAAACGATCATCCCCTTCCGAACGGGCACCCAGCTCGACCCGTCATCGGATGCCTCAAGATCGACTCGACGAAAAAAATTGAATTGCTTCGGGACCATCCGAACGCGATTGAATGAGTTCTTGGCGGTCAGCTCGATCACGATTTCGGTCTTGTCGCCCGTGAGATTCGTGTAGACCACGCGGTGGGGCAATTTCCGGTCGAGGGTCTGGCCCGGTCGCGTGCGAATCACAAGGGGGCGTTCTTGCCCTTCGGCATCCACGATGCGCACGTCGGATCCATCCAGCTTGGCATGGGAAACGACCTCCCCGTCAAAAGCGACCGATCGGGGAAGATCAGCCGGCCCCTTCCCCGCGCCGACGGTCCTGTGATATTTCCAATGGACCGTCTCGAGGGGACCGGCAAAAGCGCTGATTGCCAGGCCAGTCGTCGCGATGACGAATAAAAGAGTTTTGGGTATCAGAGAAGGTTTCATCAGTCTTTCAGCGCAAAATCGTGAATCTTGTCTTTATATTTTTGATAAAAAAAGGAGGCCGTCATGAGCATGGCCCCCAGACCCAGAAACGACAGGATACGATAAAATTTATCGAGACGCGAAAGATCCAGCATGAAAATTTTGAACACGGCCATGGCCAAAAAAGCCAGCGCAAGAAATCGAAGGACGCGATTTTTGCCGCGGATCCCGAGGAGAACCAGCACGATCGCATAGCCGATCCACAGCGCCGAGAGCGTCAATTGCCGCGCTCCGAAAACTTCATAGGGAATCCATTTACGCGCTTCGATGAGTTGAAAAAAGTAGTTTTGCGACTCCATCGTCAGCTCGGCAAACAGACACAAATTCGCGGCCACAAGCGCTCCTGCGGGCGCGAACGCTTCGCTCTGGCTTAAAGGGCTCTCATTTTTCTTGTAGAGAAAATAAATCGCAAAAAAAGAAGCGATCACGATCGAGTCGATCGCCACACGCCCGTTGAATAAAAAGGGATAGCCCACCGTGAAGCTTTCGATGAACCTCGGATGCGCCGCGCAAGCCGCCACAAACCCAAAAATGCCGACGATCGCCGCCAAAAGACGTACCCGTTCGTTCCGAAGGCGAAACCCCAGCCAAAACAAAAATACGGATTCGAGCACCCAAGAAATAGTTCGCGGGTTTTGTTTGAACTGTACCGGGATCGCCACGGTCACGAAGAAGACGGCCAGAGCCAGGTAGGTCAACATGAGTGTTTTATCGTCGCTGCGACGCCGAAGTGCGCTGGCGGTATAGACGCAGTAGACCGCTCCCAAAGCCAGCGGCAGAAGACCGGGCCAATTGCCCGCAAAGGGTTTCAGGATGAGCGCCAGCCAGTGGAAGTAAATAAGGCCGTTTGCCGCAATGAGCGTGATGTCCATGAGGCCCGAACGCTCTTGGCGGATGAAATTGTGCTGAATCGCGACGAGGCTGTAGAGGAGAAAAAACGTCGTGGAAAACAAAATGGCGGCTTTCCAGTCAAGGTGATGCGCATACCAAGTCGAAAAAACCATTTGCGTCATGAGAAAAGAACCGAGATTCAGCCATTTCCAGTCTTTTTTCATTCCGATAAAGAAAACTCCCGCCCCGAGCACGAGCGCATAAACAAACACGGGTACCGCGGCCACCTGGTTTGAACCCAAGAGAAACGGCGTGGCGAACCCGCCTGCCAACGCGATCCAGGCCGAACTCACCCAATCGTTTCGGACCGACCAAATGCCCGCATAGGCGGTCACGAGAGCCATGAAGGCGAACGCGGGTCCGAGCGGAATCAGTTTATAAAATCCGAAAGCCGAAAAAATCGACACATAAAGCGTCGCGATTCCCGCCCCATGCAATCCTTGAGAAAGCACCACATACTTTTTTTTGGCATATTCGGCGGACAGGACGAGACCCAATCCCGTCGCCAATCCGATCAACACGCGGCCGATTTCTCCGATCCACCGATTGTCAAAGGTGTATTTGATGAAAAACGCCGCGCCCAAGAGCAACGCCATTGCTCCGATCCGGTTGAGCCAGACCGATCCGATGGCCGCTTCGATATCTTTTTTGGGTTTGGGTGTTGCGGGTTGAGCCGTCGTTTTCGCCGTTGTGGGAGCCTGTTGGGCCGGCTTGGAAAATGCTTCACGACTAAGATTGAGCGGTTCCAGCTCGATTCCAACGGCCTTTTCGATGCGTTTCAGGCGTTCTTCGATACGCTCGATGATAAAAGAGAGGCGTTTTTCGTATTGCTCAAAAACCGTATAAGGCAGAGGGCCCGGCTCGACGAGACTGAGCTCGACGGAACACTGAAGACACATGCTCCAGGAATCGTCGTAGGTTGCGCTGCATTTCGGGCATTTTTTCATGCGTCTTCCCCTCCCCTTCGTATGGAGTGCCGGTCCCGCGTTTTCCGCTCAAAACGTCACGGAATGAGTGCCGGGCGTATTTTAGAGTACCTCGGGCGAAAAAGGTAGGAAAAAGAGCTCCGGAATCACTTCCGCATCCTTAGAAACGCTTCGACGGAACGGTCGTAAGTCCGCTCGGTTGCCGCGTCAAAAAAGCACGCCGGCAATTCCCCGGATCGTCTGTGATAACTCAGACACTCGCAGCAGATCCCTTTACGCGGACAGGGCTCATAGGTGCAATTGCAGTTTTTCTTATTGGCGGCCGCTTTGCAATCCATGGGAAACTCCCAAAAAAATGCCCCAGGCGGGAGTCGAACCCGCGACACCAGGTTTAGGAAACCTGTGCTCTATCCATCTGAGCTACCGGGGCATAAATTTTTCGTGACGTCAGGGTACGAAATAAAAAAGATCGCGCGATTATCTTACGATTAAAGGCGGTAGGTTTCCAGCTTGAAATCAATGATGCGCATTTTTTGAAACGCGTCTTAAATATCCCGGGATTGGTTTGCGGCGAGGATGCGCAGCTTCTTCAGCGCGCTGGCCTCGATCTGACGAACGCGCTCTCTCGTGATGTCGAATTTTTTGGCCGCTTCGTTTAAGGTGTGAATTTCGCCGTCTCGCAGTCCGAATCGCAGCTCGAGAATCTCCCGTTCGCGCGGCGTCATGCGACTCAGGAGATTCGTGACGCGCTCCTCGCGAAGCATTTCGTTCACGCGATCCTGTGAAGTACCGGTCTTTGGGTCCTCCATGAGATCCATGACCGACGCTTCCCCTTCCTCGCCCACGGGCTGGTCCAAAGACGTCGTCCCCTGATCGATCAGCATGATTTCTTTGATTTTGGAAGCGGACATCTTCATCGCGCGCGCCAGTTCGGACGTCTTGGGTTTGCGGCGATAGCGATGGGTGAGGCGCTCGTTGACCTTGCGAAAACGCGAAAGTGTTTCGACCATGTAGACGGGAATACGAACCGTTTTGCCCTGATCGGCCAGCGCGCGAGTCACATGCTGTTTGATCCACCACGCGGCATACGTTGAGAAGCGATAGCCTAGGCGAGGATTGAATTTGCTGACCGCCTTCATGAGCCCCAAATTGCCTTCTTCGATGAGATCCAGAAGCGGCACGCCGTAATTGGAGTATTGTTTGGCGATATTGATGACCAGGCGGAGGTTGGAACGAATCATGAGCCAGCGGGCCTTTGCGTCCCCGCGGCGCACTTTTCGGGCGAGTTTGAGCTCCTCCTGGGGATTCAAGAGAGGAATATGCTTGATATCTTTTATGTAAAGCTTCAGCACTTCCATTTAACTCCCGTTATTGACCCCACTCTTATCCAACCTGCCCGATCCTTCGTCGCGCCTCGGTCGGCGCTCTTTCAGGATAAGCTCGCGCGGCGGACTTACGCGGCCTTTTGGCCGCGTAAGTCCCGCACTCGCTTATTTCTTCTCCTTCAGCACCGCTTGAGCGGCTGCCAAACGCGCGATCGGCACGCGAAACGGCGAGCAGCTGACGTAATCCAATCCGGCGCGATGGCAGAATTCGACCGAAGCCGGATCCCCGCCGTGTTCGCCGCAGATACCCACTTTGAGATTGGATTTTACGGAGCGGCCCTTTTGTACGGCCGTCTCGATGAGCTTGCCGACGCCGGTTTGGTCGATCGAGACAAACGGATCGACTTTCAACACGCCTTTTTCGATGTAAGCCGGCAGAAAACGTCCGACGTCATCGCGCGAAAATCCGAACGTCATCTGCGTGAGGTCGTTCGTTCCGAAGCTATAAAACTCGGCTTCTTTCGCCAGCTCGTCCGAAATCAGAGCCGCGCGAGGCACCTCGATCATCGTACCGATGAGGTAATCGAGCTTCGTCTTGCGGCGTTTCATGACTTCTTCGGCGACCTGGATGGCATCCTTCTTCGTGAACGTGAGCTCCCCGATCATGCCGACCAGAGGAATCATGACCTCGGGAACGACGCGCTGGCCTTCTTTGGCCAAATCGCATGCCGCTTCGAAAATCGCCTCGACCTGCATTTTATAGATCTCGGGATAGGTGACGGCCAGGCGGCAGCCACGGTGTCCGAGCATCGGGTTGACTTCGTGGAGCGACTCGACCTTGATCTGAAGATCCTTCACGGCCACGCCCAGATCCTTGGCGACCTTCTTCATCTCCTTCTCGCCCTTCGGCAAGAACTCGTGAAGAGGCGGATCGAGCAAGCGGATCGTCACCGGGAAGCCGGCCATTTCCTTGAAGATTCCTTTGAAATCGCCCTTCTGGAGCGGTTTGAGCTTGGAAAGGGCTTTGATGCGCGCTTTTTCATCCTTAGCGAGAATCATCTCGCGGACGGCCTTCAGACGGTTTTCACCGAAAAACATATGCTCCGTGCGGCACAACCCGATGCCTTCGGCGCCGAATGCCCGCGCCACGCGCGTGTCATTGGGCGTGTCGGCATTCGTACGCACTTTGAGCCGTCGTGTCGCATCGGCCCATTGCATGAACTGCTTGAAATCCGCTCCGAGTTCGGGGTTGACGAGCTTCATCTCACCGAGCACGACTTCGCCGGTCGAACCGTTCAGCGTGAGTACATCGCCTTCTTTCACTTTGATATCGGTGCCGTCGATCGTGAAAAACTTTCCTTTTGGGTTGATGTGGATCTTGCCGCAACCCACGACGCAGCACTTCCCCATGCCGCGACCGACAACCGCCGCGTGGCTGGTCATCCCACCCGTCGCCGTCAGAATACCCTCGGCCGCCGCCATCCCGCCGACGTCTTCGGGGGAGGTTTCCATGCGGACGAGAACGACCTTACGGCCTTTTTCTTTATTCAAACGGATCGCGTCTTCGGCGCTGAACACGACCTGTCCCACCGCCGCGCCCGGCGAAGCGGGCAATCCTTTGGCGACCGTCTTATATTTGGCCTTCGTATCGATCGTCGGATGCAGCAATTGATCGAGCTGCTCGGGCTGGACGCGCAGAAGCGCTTCTTCTTTCGACAACATGCCCTCGCGAACCATATCGCAGGCAATCCGGACCGCCGCGGCCGCGGAACGCTTGCCGTTGCGCGTCTGAAGCAAAAACAGCTTCTTGTCTTCGATCGTGAATTCGAGATCCTGCATGTCGCGGAAGTGCCCTTCGAGCCTCAGATAGATCTGCTCGAGCTCACCGTACACGTCGGGCATCTGCCTCTTCAGGTCGCTGATCGGATTCGGCGTGCGAATGCCGGCAACGACGTCCTCGCCTTGCGCATTCATTAGGTACTCGCCGAAAAACCGCTTTTCGCCATTACCCGGATCGCGAGTGAATGCCACGCCCGTGCCGCTGGTATCCCCCATGTTTCCGAATACCATCGTCTGCACGTTGACGGCCGTGCCCAGATCGTGCGGAATCTTATTGAGATTACGATACGTATTTGCGCGCGCATTGTTCCATGATTTGAACACCGCGTTGCAGGCGAGCTTGAGCTGCACCATCGGATCGTCGGGAAACGCCTTTTTCGTCGATTTCTTGACGTATTCCTTGTATCCTTTCACGACCTCTTTTAAAGCGGCCGCGTCGAGTTGCGTATCTTGAGTGACTTTCCTCTTCTTCTTCTGCGCGGAGAGGATTTGCTCGAATCCATGATGCTCCATCTCGAGAACCACGTCGCCGAACATCTGAATGAACCGGCGATAAGCATCATAAGCGAAGCGTTCATTGCCGCTCTTGGCTGCCAGAGCCTTCACGCTCTTTTCGGACAGACCGAGGTTTAGAATCGTATCCATCATGCCCGGCATCGACACCGCCGATCCGCTTCGGACGGAAACCAAAAGAGGATTGCTTTCGGATCCAAACTCTTTCCGGTCGTCTCTTCGAGCCTCTTCAGGTTTTCGACGATTTCCTGCTCGAGACCCTCGGGCCACTTTTCGCCGTTCGTATAAAATTCTTTGCACGCCACCGTAGAAATCGTAAAACCCGGCGGAACCGGGATTCCGAGATTCGTCATTTCCGCGAGGTTAGCGCCTTTGCCGCCCAGCAGCGACTTTTGATCCTTCGTGCCTTCTGCCTTGCCATTACCGAAAAAATATACGTATTTCTTCATCGAGCCTATCTGCCTTTCGTTTGGATTTTTAATTTCATCTTGCTCGTAAAACCGTTGACGGTTTGCTTTCTTTTCCTAAAAAAAGGGCCTTAATTTCTCGGCCGGACTTTCGACAAATCACCCACGCGCTTGGTATAGAGTTCGTGTATCGAACCTAGAAGGGCGTGGCGATTGCTTCGAACATTCACATCTTCGCTGTTGATGAAAACCTTATCGAAGAATGCTCCCAAGATATCAAAAAAAGCCGCGGCATACAAGCGCGTTGCGCGATCGAAATCCGCCTCGGCGACGGCCTGATTGATCGCGTCGCGGTTTTGAACGTATGCTTCGAAAACCTGCCGCTCGAGATCTTCCGAGAAAAGCGCCGGATCCGCCTCGGACGGCAACGGGGTCTTGTTTCCTTTGATGATATTGTGCGTGCGCTCGACCACCTTCCACGCCTGCCAAAACGCGGAATCCTCGCTGAGCTTGACCAATCTTTGGGCGCGTTCGAAGGTTTCGCTCGGGCGATCAAAATTCGCACCGATCGCCGCTTCCGCAAAATCCTCGGGAATCCCCTTCTCGACGGCAAGCGCCTTGAAACGATCTTTGAAAAAAGCCCGAAGACGCTCGAAGGCGTTGGCGCCTTTTTCCCCGAAAAAGGGAGAGAGTTTTTCGAGGTCACGCCGGATCAATTCGAACAGCGGAAGATTGATTTTGCGTTCCACGAGAATTTTTAGGATTCCTATCGCGCTACGGCGCAATCCGTAAGGATCCGCGCTACTCGAGGGCTCGAGCCCTAGACCGAAACAGGCCGTGATGAGGTCGGTCCGGTCGAGAACCGACAGGAGCGCGCCGATCGTCGTCTCGGGCAGATGATCCTGGGCGGTTCTCGGAAGATATTGTTCGCTGATCGCTTTTGCGGCTATTTCGGATTCGCCGTTTTCGAGCGCGTAATATTTCCCCACGATCCCTTGGAGCTCGGGAAATTCTCCGACCATCTGGGTCAAGAGATCCGACTTCGCCAGATAACAGGCACGCGCCAACCCTTCGGTTTCGGGCTGGGGCAATGAAAGCTCCGCGCTGACCCATTCCACCAACGACACGAGTCGATCCGACTTCTGCAACATGGACCCGGCATTTTTCAAGAAAACGAGATTCTTCAACTCCTCCCGTTTCTTTGCGAGCGGAATCTTGAGATCTTCCTTATAAAAGAAAAGACTGTCCTGGAGCTTGGCGTGGAGAATGTGTTCGTAGTTGGACGAGACGATTTTTCGCTTTCGGTCGTCGATCGCGCCGTCGAGAATCGCCAAGAAGCGCGGCTGGACATTCCCTTGTTTGTCGAGAAGCCCGAAAATCCGCTGCTTACGGGCCATGCTGACCGCCAACACCTCGAGGGGTAATTTAAGGAAAGCCGGGTCGAACGGAGCCGCAAGTCCTTGGGGATTTTCGACGAGAAAATTCACCTCGTTCAGCAAAAAGGGATCTTCATAGAGCGTGCCGTTCATCGATCGGGCCATTTTTTCGAGAAGATCCGATATCGTCTTTTTGCGCTCTTTCGGATCGAGGAGAACCGCCCGTTTCTTGAGAAGCGCAAAATAGGAGGAAATGTCCTTCACCGGCTCGTCTTTTCGCTTGCCCTTGGCGAAAAACGAAGTGTGTGAATTGGACTTCAAACGGCCGATCTTGACCGCCAGCGATTTCGAGCCGTACAGGCAGAGATACCCGCGGATCGGCCTTGGGAAATAAAGACCCGAATCGTCCCATCGCATCGTCTTTGGAAACGGCAGCGCGCGAACCAACTCTTCGCAAAGTTCCGGCAACACGGAAGCCGTCTTTCGGGCCGGTTCGATTTTTTTGAAAAAAACGTATTCCTTGCCGCTCATCTGGCCGCTGATCAAATCTTCGACGGAGGCGTTGCGATGTTTCAAGATCATCAATAATTTTTCGCTGGGCTTTCCGTCCGGGCCGTAGGCCTCGGCCTTCACCAAAAGACGAATATGATCTTCTTTGGGCGTTTGTTTGTCCGCAATCCCCTGGATGAAAAATACGAGCCGTCGCGGAGTCGCCCACACCTGCGTCGAGACGCACGCAAGCCGCTTTTCCTGAAGCAGGCGGTCCAAACAGCTTTTGATCGGATTTTCCGGGCGATCGGGCGATTCAAAAAAATCGGCGAGGTTCGTCGCGGGGAGTTCTTCCGATCGAATTTCAAACAGCACGTCCGCGGACGAGGTGGATTCGCGCGTCATCGGGCGCACTCGCAGGGAGGAAATTTTTTCATTTGATAAGCTTGCGCGCATTTTTTTGCAAGATTTCGAACGCGCGCGATGTAGGTCGGTCGCTCGTTGACGCTGACGGCGCCGCGTGCATCCAGCATATTGAACACGTGCGATGTTTTGAGCGCCCATTCGTAAGCCGGAAGAATGAGCGTTTGCGCGTCCGGCTCGTCTCCTAAAAGACGCTTGGCTTCGGATTCGTAAAGATCAAAAAGCTTGTGGAGCGTTTCGGTCGAGCTCGTTTCAAAATTATAGCGGCAATATTGTTCCTCTTCGGATTTGTGGAGCTGGCCATAGTCGCAGTCTTTGGACCATTTGAGCTTGAACAAATCGTGTTCCCCTTGCAAAAACATCCCGATGCGCTCGAGCCCGTAGGTGATTTCGCAGGTGATCGGATCGAGGGCAAACCCGGCCATTTGTTGAAAATAAGTGAACTGCGTGACTTCGAGGCTGTCCAGCCATACTTCCCAGCCGAGCCCCGAGGCGCCGAGCGTGGGTGATTCCCAGTCGTCTTGGACGAAACGGATGTCATGGTCTTCGACTTTAAGCCCGAGGGCGCGAAGACTGTCGAGATACAGGTCCTGGGCGTTCTCGGGCGAAGGCTTCAACACGACCTGAAATTGATAATACCGCTGGGTCCTGAGCGGATTTTCGCCGTAGCGTCCGTCGGTCGGACGGCGGGAGGGTTGGACATACGCGGCGTTCCAATAAGAAGGCCCCAGGCTCCCGAAAAAGGTCGCCGGATGAAAGGTACCGGCGCCGACTTCGACGTCGTAGGGTTGGAGTATCGCGCAGCCTTTTTTTGACCAGTATTCCGAAAGCTTCGCGATGAGATCTTGAAAAGTGACCAAATGAAATCCTTAGATAAATCGTTCCTAGCAAAAAAGTGGCGGCCTGTCATTCCGAGCCCGCCTTCGGCGGGCGAGAAATCAACCAACCTTTTGATCCCTCGGCGAGTCCGGCAAAACGACGCGGACGCGCTCGGGATAACGCCGCAAAAAACGTGGCGGCCTGTCATTCCGAACCCGCCTTCGGCGGGCGAGAAATCAACCAACCTTTTGATCCCTCGGCGAGTCCGGCAAAACGACGCGGACGCGCTCGGGATAACGCCGCAAAAAACGCGGCGTTAATTATATCCCATTTTTTCGAGAAAAATCACGGTTTTTAATTTGCGGGAAAGATGGAAATCCACGAACCGCCGAAGCGTCTTTTCCACCTCCGCCCCGACCTCTTGAGACACCTTCACGGGATAAAGCTCCGAGACGGGTGAGCGCCGGACATGGTCGAGGAAGTTGACGGCACCCTTCGAAATGGGAAATCCGCCTTCGGGGCGGTTTTTTTCCATACACTCCCGACACTGGACCCCTCCGAGAGACGCGTTGAAAAACGAGGGCGAAGGCGCCGACGCGCCGCAACTCACGCACGCGCGAATTTCGGGCATGAGACCCGACAAGTCGAGCAGTTTGGTTTCGAAAATACGGGCGGCCCTTCGAGGCGAGGCGCCGCTGGCCAAAAAGAGGAGTGAATCCTTCATGAGATCGAAGAGCTCGGGGCTCGGGTCCTCGGGCTCGGCGAACTCGTTCAACAGTTCGACGAAATAACTGGCGTAGCCCAACCGCTCGAGATCCTGGCGGACCCCGTCGTAGAGATCCACGAGTTCGGCCTGCGTCACCAGATGGAGATCCCCGCCGCGTTTGCGCCGGTAAAAAAGAATTTCATTGAGAGAAAAAGGCTCGAGCGTGGTGCCGAAGCGGCCGCGCGAATCGCGGATCCCTTTGAGAATCCCTTTTACTTTTCCGAAGTCGCGCGTAAAAAAATCGACGAGGAGGCTCGTCTCGCGGTAGTCCTGCGTTTTGAGAATGAAGGCAAACGTCTTGGAGGTGCTCAGTCCCTCGTCCCCTTTCCATCGGGTTTTTTCGAGGGCACCGCCGCGCAACCGCTAATCACCATCTTGATCCCCTCTTCGACGGAAACGCCGGCGTCGATCAAGTCCTCCTTGGGGACGAAAACGGCATAGCCCGTCGCGGGATTCGGAGGCGACGGCACAAAAACGCTGACCAGATCCTTCCCGGTCTTTTCCGAAAGCGACCAGGGTTTTTCTTGGGTCACGAAACCAATACTGTAAATCCCTTTGCGCGGATATTCCATGAAAACGACCCGTTTAAAAACACCCGATTTGTCCCCGAAAAAAGCCTGAGCGATTTCTTTGATCGCCAGATACACCCGGTTAAAAAGAGGAATCGTCAACAAAACCGATTCACCCGTCACGAGTACTTTTTTGAAGAAAAATTTCTTGGCCGCCAGACCGACCAACCCCACGATCAGAATAATCATCGCGGCGATCGCGGCTTTCGTCAGAAAAATCTTGAACGTCGCCTCGATGTCAAACGGCAAAATCTCGAAAAGCGGATTGACGATGAAGACGTCGACGAGTTTCACGAGATAGCCGATGAAAACCACGGTCAGGAATAAGGGCGCCATAATCAGCAGCCCGGTAAAAAAATTGTTTCTGATTTTTTTCAGCATCCCGCTCTCCATTTAACTGAATATTTGAAACAGCAACAACGTGATGAGCGTTCCGACCGCCGCGCCCGACGCAACTTCCCAGAAAGAATGAATTTTTGAGCGGAGGCGGCTTTGGCCGACCAATAGCGCCAGGCAAAACCCGACTCCGACGACAAAGGTGCTACGCTGCGTGCACACCAGCGTCGTCCAAAGCGCGAAGGCCACGGCCGAATGTCCGCTGATCGGACCCCCGCGAAACGGGGTTCCTTTTTTTAAATAAAGTTTTGCGAGAATCACGAAAAACATGACGATGAGAAGACAAATGAACGTCAAGTGCCAGTGGCCGTTCCGCAGGCGGAAGGCCAGGAGCTCGAACGGTTTGGCGCCGTAATTAGAAAAAATGAGAAAACCGACCACAAGGGCGTTCAGGGCGGCCATCATGACCATCCCCGCCGAAATGTCCTTGATGATTTTGACGGCCGGATGCATTTGAGGACTGATAAGGTCCAGCGTATTTTCGACGGCCGTATTGATCATTTCCGTCGCCAGAACGAACGTGATCGATAAACACAGCAGGATCCATTCCACCCGCGCCACGCCCATGAAAACGGCCGCGACGAGAATGAAAAACGCGAAAAGGAAGTGGATGCGCATGTTGCGCTCATGGCGCATCACGTGGAAAAAACCGTGTACCGCGTTGTTGAGGCTCTGCAAAAAAGTCGGACTGCTGTTCATCACGCGGCCTTTTTAAACATGCGCCGGATCAAGGTCTCCTGGCGCTTCTCCATCGTTTTTCGCCGGGCCGGCGTCGAATCTTCATAACCGGCCAGATGAAGTACACCATGCACGAGATACCTCGCCAATTCTTCGCGCGCGGGAATTGCCAATCGCTTCGACAAACGGACCGCCGTATCTTGCGAGACGACGAGATCCCCGAGATATCCCGATTGCCCTTCCGGGTTCGGAGTCTCGGCGCCGAGACCAAACGAAATCACATCGGTTGCGCGATCGTGCTTCAAAAATTTGCGATTCAGTCCGCGGATTTGGGGGTCCCCCGTCAAAAGAACGCCCACGATGACGCGCCCCTTAAACTCGGATCGCAAAACGGTCGCCACCGTTTTTGCGATCCACTTTTTTGAAACGAGCGGCCGGATCCCCCGAACCGTAACCTCGACGGCCGCCACTAAACGACCTTGATTCCCAGCTCCTTCAGCTGCCGCGGTTCGACAGGCGAAGGGGCCTCAGTCATCGGATCCACTGCCTTCTGGTTCTTCGGAAACGCGATGACGTCGCGGATACTCCCCAATCCCAGAAGAATCGCCAACACACGGTCGATGCCCAGCGCGATTCCGCCGTGCGGCGGCGGACCGAAATCGAACGCCCTCAAGAGAAACCCGAATCTCGAGGCGGCCTCTTTTTCGTCGAGGCCGATCAACTGAAAAATCTGCTTTTGCAAATCGCGCTGGTGGATGCGGATCGAACCGCTGGCGATCTCATTTCCGTTCAATACCAAATCGTACGCGCTCGAACGGATCTTCCCCAGCTCATTCGAGGGCCGGTATTTCATCCAATCCGTCATATTGGGAGACGTAAACGGATGGTGCTCGCTCTCCCAGCGCTTTTCTTCCTCGTTCCATTTGAACAGAGGGAATTCCGTGATCCAGCTGAAATGAAACGATTTCGGCGGAATGAGATTTTTCCACCGAGCCGCATACAAGCGAACGGCGCCGAGCACTTTTTGGGCCTTGGATCGATGATCAGCCACGAATACGATGAGATCCCCTTCCGACGGCTTGAAGAAATCCAGGAGATTTTTTTGAATCTCCTCGGAGAAAAACTTCGTGATCGGCGATTCGAGCACCACGCCCGATTCCTTGCGAACGGCCTTGAAATACGCCAGCCCGCCTGCTCCCTCCTTTTTCGCAAACTCGGTCAACGTATCGATGTCTTTTCGAGACGCTTCGGCCCGGGGGATCGTCAGGCCCAGGACCGCCCCGTCCGGCAAAGACACGGCCTCGGAGAACACTTTGAAACCGCATCCTTTGACGCGTTCGGATATATCCTCGATGGGAAGCCAAAAACGTAAATCGGGTTTGTCGGACCCGTAGCGACTCATCGCTTCGGCATACGGAAGGCGCGGAAACGGCGTCTGCAGATCAAGCCCCAAAATATCTTTGAAGAGCGCCTTGCAGACGTCTTCGACCACCGCAAACAGATCGTCCTCTTGAATGAAGGACATTTCCATGTCGAGCTGAGTGAATTCGGGTTGGCGGTCGGCCCGAAGGTCCTCGTCGCGAAAACACTTGGCGATCTGAAAATAACGGTCGAACCCCGAAACCATCAAGATCTGCTTGAACAATTGAGGCGACTGCGGCAAGGCATAAAATTCCCCGTGATTCACGCGGCTGGGCACCAGATAATCGCGGGCGCCCTCGGGGGTTGATTTCGTCAGGATCGGCGTCTCAACCTCGAGAAACTCGCGCGCATCAAGCGTTCGCCGGATCGTTTGATACATTCGGTGGCGCAAGAAAAGATTCTTTTGAACGACGGGATTGCGCAGATCCAAATAACGGTACTGCATCCGCAACTCTTCGTTGGTTTCCTGGCTTTTGGTGACCTCGAACGGGAGCGGCTCGGACGGATTGTTGCAGGCACTTCCGTCAACTTGCGTGGCGACCTTGATGTCGGCGACTTCGATCTGCCCCGTCGACAGACTCGGATTCTCGGTGCCCGCGGGACGCCGTTGGACCTTTCCGACGACGCTGATGCAGTGTTCGGACTTGAATTGGCCACCCATGAAACACGCTTTCAGCTCTTCGGACGCGACACACTGCGTTTTTCCGTAGCGATCCCTCAAATCGATGAAAATGAGCCCGCCGTGATCCCGTATCGTGTCGATCCAGCCATAAAGACGCACGCTCTGGCCGATGTTCTTTTCGGTCAACTCTCCGCAGGTATGAGTTCTCAGTTGAGTGCACAGCATCAGAAAATTTTTCCTTTCAATTCGTCGACGGCGCCGGCCAGCGAAACGTCCGCCTGGCTTCCGTCCGCCATGGTTTTCAGCACGAGCGTGCCTTTAGCGATTTCATCCTCCCCGAGAATCGCGACAAACCGGCTTTTGAACCGGTCGGCCGTGCGCATTTGAGCCTTGAGGGATTTAGATGAAAAATCCATTTCGGCTTTGAGTCCCGAGCGTCTCATCCGATCGAGCAATTTAAACCCCTCGCCGAAGGCTTTGTCTCCGAGTGTCGCAATAAAAAGATCTACCGTCTTTCCGGGACCCTGAGCGTCGATGCACGCCGCAAGTCTCTCGACTCCCACGGCAAAGCCCACGGCTCCCGATGCGGATCCGCCGAAAGTTTCGATCAGCTTATCATAACGTCCGCCAGCCGCAAGCGCATCCTGGGCCCCAAGCTTCGGATGGGTCAATTCAAAAACCGTTTTCGTGTAATAATCCAGTCCCCGCACCAGATAAGGATCGATGAGGTAGGACCGGCCCGCCGATTTCAGATCCGCTTCGACCGTCTCAAAATGAGCTTTGCTTTCCTCGGTCAAAACGCCGGAGATGGAAGGCGCCTGCCGCGCAAGCGTCTTGCACGTTTCGTTTTTGCAGTCCAGGAGGCGGAACACGTTTTTCGAAAGTCGCTGCAGGCAATCGGGGCACAGCTGACTCGACAGCGGCTTGAAATGGTTTTCGAGAAGCGCGCGGTATCGGTCGCGCTCTTCGAGCGTTCCCAAATTATTCAACTTAATCTGATACCCGGAAGCGCCGACGGCCTCGAGGAAAGCAGCCAGACACAAAATCGTCTCCGCGTCCGCGTGAGGGCTGGACGTACCGAGCACCTCCACTCCGATCTGATGAAACTGGCGCAAACGGCCCGCCTGCGGACGTTCGCTGCGAAACATCGGGCCCGCATAAAAAAGCTTTGCGGGAGCCGGATTCTTGTCCAAATGATTTTCGAGATAGGCCCGCACGACACCGGCCGTGCCCTCCGGGCGCATCGCAACCGTCGTTTTGGAGCGATCGACGAATTCGTACATTTCTTTCTGGACGACATCGGTCTGTTCTCCCAAGGCGCGCGTAAAAACTTCCTTTTCCTCGAGAATGGGCGTGCGGATCTCCTCGAAGCCGAACCGCGCAAACACGTCACGGGCCGTCCGCTCGATGGATTCGAATAGCGCCGCTTCCGCGCCGGCGATATCTTTCATGCCCCTGAGTCTTTGATACGCCATCCTACCGAAACTCCTGGTCGTGGATCTTGAAATGGCAATGGGCGGGCTTAAAAATCAGGCCCGCCCTCTATGCTTTTTTGCCAGACAAGTTGTGAATGTGATTACTTTACGTCTCTTTTCATGATCA
>Ga0172375_10002886_pt1 | contig 26498 bp, 20 predicted proteins | sample LakKiv1m_FD_114537 | JGI IMG/M metagenome (GOLD analysis project Ga0172375, IMG submission 114537) | Freshwater microbial communities from Kabuno Bay, South-Kivu, Congo - kab_092012_11.1m | ecosystem: Environmental > Aquatic > Freshwater > Lake | place: Democratic Republic of the Congo...
TAAAATAATCATTATAGCCCGTCTTCTCTACCCCCTCTTTGAATACCTGCTCGTTATCCACAAAGATGACGCCGGATTCTCCTTGGAATATCCTCTTTAGCGGCTCTATATTAAGCATGGGGTATTGGACGCAGATAAGCTTTATGCCTCTTGCGTCCAGTATTTCTTTCAGCCTAAGATAATTAGCCGCTGTAATGGGATTGTAATAGTTTAATCTCAATTCCTTCGCTTCATCATAATACTTCTGCATCAATTCAGGCTTGCCTGCTTGCCTGCAGATATTAGCCAGGCTAGCGAAAAGCTTATCGCTCTCTGGATTAACAGCTACGGCTTTCTCCAGCAACTCCTGGGCCTGGGTTAGCTTATTTTGATTTGCATAAAACCATGCGAAATCAATATACATCCATGCTTTTTCCGGATTCAATTCAATCGCTTTCTTGAATCCTTCTTCTATCCGTAAAGTATCCGCTTGGATTTTATTATGATTTCTATAATCAACATACGCCTGCGTTCTTTTATAATCAATCTCTGAGGCCTTATTCAGTATTTTTTCAGCCTGGTCTCTATTAAATTGGCTTCTGCAGAGCATGCCCAGCTCAATATATCCTTCGATATTCTCTGGGTTTAATGCTATTGATTTTGCAAAGGCCTCTTCAGCCTTATCAAACACCCCTTGTTTGATATAAAAATTTCCCAGCATGATATAAAGAGCGCTGCTGCTTGAAAATGATTCTTTTTCTGTGTATAGTTTATTGACCTCTGTTTCCTGGATTTTTCTTGCGATAAACAGCTGCAGGGATTTTATCAACTTAAGGCTCTTTAGCAAACGAAACGGTTGCGCCAGCCTCAAACCGCCGTCTTGGAAACGTGTAAGCTTTCCGGCATCGTTTATTCCCATCATAGCAATGACCATATCAGGCCTGCATTCATTGAGGTTTGAGCCCAGCTGGCTTACGATAAAAGAGGTGCTTGCGCTCTTGATGCCCTTATTGACTGCATTATAGGCAACCCCTATATTGCGCTGGTTGAGTATCTCTTTAATCTGATAGGTGCTGGCGCCCTTATCGATCACGCTGAACTTAATGCCTGTATTACTCCTATTCAACGCCTCTTGGAGATACACAGGGTACTGCCCGGCAGTAGTTGACTCCCCCAGGCAGATGATGCGGTAGGTACCCTTCTGTTTTATCGAGAGCGAATTGCGGCTCTCCTGCAGGGAGAGAATGATGCTGCCTCCCAGGCGCAGGCCCAGCTCAAGGATAACAATGCAAAAGAATATCCCGCCTGTAACCAGGATTATCTTTTGCATAAAAGATATTTTTAGTGGTATTCGTTTGTGGCGCATAAGGTTATTTGATTATATCATTAAAACGGCGGGACTAAAAATTAAAATTTGGCAGGATATTAGGGAGACGGATTAAGGCTCAATATTTCCTCTTTGATCTCCTGGTAGCGGTTTTTGTCTGTGGCATAATAAATGCCTTGCGCTTCTCTGAGATATTCTTTAGCCTTGTTTTTCCTGCCCAATTTCTTATACAGGGCTCCTAAATTATAATAGCCGGCTGCCAGCTCAGGACGAAGCCCTATCTCTTGAGCAAGCAAGACGGCATCGTTAAAAAACCTCTCGGCATCCTTAAAATTATCCATCTCTACATAAAGTTCTCCGATCATGTTGTAATCACCTGCCAGATTGGGCTTATTCCCCTGCAGCTGGTCTATCTTTAGCCCGCGCATATAGCAATCCAGCGCCTTCTGGTACTTTTTCTCAAACAAATATATCTCTCCCAGATTAAAGTAAGAATCGCTTAATTCGCTTTTTAGTTTCATCTTCTCAAGTAAACGGTAGCTCTTCTCATAAAACTCCCTGGCAGCCTTAAAATCTTCCTTATTCACAAATACCAGGCCTATATCGAAATAGTCACAGACCAGGTTATATCTATGCTGGGAAGAATATTCCTTCTGGCGGTTTATCTCAGAGCTCTTCATTAATAACTCCATGGCTTTATCATAATTCTCATTATCTATATACCAGACTGCCAGTTTTCTTAAGACTATAGCCTCATTTAGCATATCCTTGTTTTCCCTGCTTAACGCCAGCGCCTTATCGTAAAAATCAAAAGCCTTCTGATAATCTCCCTGCCCCTGATAAGCCCAGGCCAGATTAATATATGCCGAGGCCAGGTTGTTTTTATCCTGCCTCTTTTCGCTATAGCGCAAATAATCAAAGTAGCATTTTAAAGCCAGCTCTTTTTTACCCAACCTCTCGTAAGTCTGAGCAAGCAAGGGGTAGGCCGGCAGAAAGAAGGGGTTTCTTTTGATAAGCCTGTTGCATCTTTCAATCACTTCTTCATTCTTACCGTTTCCGGATAATTTCTGCGCTCCGGAAAAAATTAAATAATCGCTGGGGTTAATTGCTGGCAACCGCAGATATAAAAACGATATCAGCGATATGATCAGCAGGAAAAATGCAAAACCTATTAAACATTTTTTATATAGTCTTTTATCTGCTTTTGATTTGGTAACCCGGGGCTTCTCCTTGGCCTTAAAAAAAGTAAAGCCGGGGTCTCCGTAAAGAATGTAACTAGCCCAGGATATGGCAGAAATACCGCGTTCTTTAATTAGTCTTAATCGCGCCAGACGCAAAGAAGCGCCTACTGAATTGCCCCTGATCAACTGAGTATAAAATTCATTAGCAAAAATAAGGCTCAAGGGGTCTTCTATCTTCCAAATCGTCCCGATGTAATGCCTGACTCCGGAAAATAAGAATGCCGAGGCCAGGCTATAGTTTTTCTCATGGCAGGCGCCTTCGGTAATGACGGAGGCAGCCTTGGCAGAATAACAGGCGTTAGAAAAAATGAGCGTAGGCAAAGGAAGGGTCTGACCGAGGGTCAGGATATCTTCGGCAGTGAACCTGGAGTCGCTGAGCACCCAGCCGGTATTCTGCGTATATTGGCTATCGTACTCACAGTGCCCGGCAAAATGCACGATATCATAATCGCGTAAATTCTTCTTTACATAAAGCTTGTCGATGCTGGTAGATTTGAAATTTATAACCACTTCTTTCCTTTTGCGGTCAAAATTATTCTTGATATAAACGCCTTCAGAATACGCTGATTTTAAATCTCCGGTAGGATTAGCCAATATGAGCATCTTCAGGACGCCCCCATGGCTTCTGTATTGCGCAGGGCTTAATTGTTCTTTTGTGTGTATAAGCCTGCCTAGATTGAATTTAAGGGAAAGGAATTCTTCTCCGTCATACAACAGCTCCCAGGGAACACCTGCCAATTCTTCATCAAGGGATAAAACCAGGTCCTTGATAATAGTAGATTTTAGCCTGTCCTTTACGGCTTTAGTCAACAGCTGATCCCAGAGCAGCTGTCCGGACTTCTCCAGCCGCTGAACCAATACAGGCGCTAATTTTCCATTTTTGTCTATTCTGTTTAATACGCCGGCCACCTCCTGGCATAAACTATCGACCTCACCCCAGGATACCTCCAATTCGCAGTAATGCCTTAAGGTTTGAGCGCGCTCTCCCTGCTCAAAGACGCTCATCTTAAGTCCCTGCCCCTGCTTCAATATCTCTAAGACCAGGGCGCTGTAATCCGGCATTAATCTATCCTCCCTGGCTCTTTATATCCAATAATATGGAGGCAAGCTTGCCTTCAATAGCAGACACCTCGACCATATACTTACCCACTAAGACATTTTCAAAGACTGCCGCAAAATTGCCTGTCAGGTAAGACTCAAGCTCCAGGTCTTCCTTTAATAAGGCTATTCTCAAGTCCGGTATCAGCTTCTGTGTCTTTTTTTCCTTTGCCGCTACCGTAAGATTAAAAGTTTGTCCGCGCTTGCTTTCTATCTTAACTTCTATCCTGATCTCTCTAAAGTCCTTTAAAATAACCACCTCATCTTTAAAGTCTTCGCTCTTACGGCTGCGTAACACCGGTGCGGGCACAAACTCCCTGCCCACCAGGACATCTCCCGTAGTATCGATAATCTCTAAAATCCCTTCCTTGAGCCTCAAGAGGACTTCTAAAACAGCTGCCTCATCTTTCGGTTTCACCAAGCCTTTTACTGACTCAAGCACAAACCCCGGGACTTCTATATCCTGGCTTTCAGGAACTCTCGCCTGCATAGCCAATAACCCGGCACAGCTGCTACATTCTAACAGGTGCGCCATAACCCCTTCTCTCTCCTTAGTCGAAAGCTTACCCTCGAGAAAACAGGCCAAGACTTCCTCTGACGGATGCAACCGGGGTTCTTTAATATGCGCCAGCTTCCATTGTTTATATCCAAACTCAATTAACTTTTCTGATTTTTCCTGCATCTTGCTATTCCTTTCCTAAATTAATAGACGTAAAACAATCAGTAATCTAACAGGAAACCTTTACGCCGGAAGCAATCCCTGAGCTTATCTACGATCCTTGATTTACGCATATCTACTGCCCCGCGGGAGACCTGAAGTATCCTCTGTAATTCCTCTAAACCGAGGCCGATATTGATATGCAATTCCAGAAAATATCTTTCTTCTTTTTCCAGCCTTCCTATGCAATCTTCCAGGTGTTTTAATTTTTCCTTCTGCTTAAATGTATCCCCGGCAGAAGGCTCGTCATCGGCAAGGGTATCTTTAAGGCTCCTGCCTTCATGATCTTCTTCATCAATGGATACGCTGGTCTTTAAGGCGCGCAGGTAATCCAAGGTAAAATTAATGGTCACCTGACGCAGCCAGCTGGCCAGCGTGCAGCCATTCTTACCCTTAAAAGTCTTTAGTTTCTTGAAATTATCTTTAATTAATGCCAGGAGGAGGCTTTGGAATAAATCGTTGACATTGTCCTGAGTGGAAAGGCCTATGCCTTTTACCTTGAAGACACTATGGATATAGTTATAGATTAGGCGGGAGTACCGCTCTACAAATTCATCCCAAGCAAGCTTATCCGAGCTGACGCAACGCTGGACAAACTTCAGATCATCCATAACAAAGGCATTATACCATAAAAAAGGGGCTGTTTCCTTTTTTTCTAGAAAATGGAAAACAGCCCCTTTTTTACGGTCCCTTTTTTTACTTGAAGAAGGTGTTCTTAATCATGAAGGAGGCAAAGACAATGGAGACCATAGACATAAGCTTAATCAGGATATTCAGGCTCGGGCCTGAGGTATCCTTGAACGGGTCACCGACAGTATCTCCTACTACTCCTGCCTTATGGGCTGGTGAGCCCTTTCCGCCGTAGTTGCCTTCCTCTATATACTTCTTGGCATTATCCCAGGCGCCTCCGGAGTTTGCCATCATAACCGCCAGGACAAAACCGGTTACGGTTGCTCCGGTCAACATACCTGCTTCAGCTTCTATGCCTATCAGAATACCCACAGCTAAAGGAGCGATAATCGCCAGGAGCGCAGGCGCAATCATCTCTTTTTGCGCAGCTGCAGTGGCAATAGTAACGCATCTTGCATAATCAGGCTTGGCTTTACCCTCCATAAGCCCGATAATCTCCTTAAATTGCCTGCGTACCTCAACCACAATCTTTCCTGCTGCCCTGCCTACTGCGCGCATAGTCAGGGAGCAGAAAAAAAACGGAAGCATCCCGCCGATAAATAAACCGACTAAAACATTGGGATTCATCAGGCTTAAATTCAGCTCCTTGCCGAATAAAGAAACCTGCTCTTTAAAAGCAGCAATGAGCGCCAGGGCAGTCAGTGCAGCTGAGCCAATGGCAAAGCCTTTGCCTGTGGCTGCGGTGGTATTGCCCAGCGAATCCAGGGCATCGGTCTTTTTTCTTACCTCAGGAGGAAGATTAGACATCTGGGCATTACCTCCGGCATTATCCGCAACCGGGCCATAGGCATCAGTAGCCAAAGTAATCCCTAAAGTAGAGAGCATCCCTACGGCAGATATACCTATACCGTAAAGCCCGGCATTAAAGTTTGCTGCTCCTCCGGATAAAAAGAAACTTAATAATATCGCAATACCTACGATTATAACCGGTATCGCTGTAGACATCATCCCTACGGATATGCCTGCAATGATTACTGTAGCAGGCCCGGTCTGGGCAGCATCAGCTATAGAGCGCGTAGGCTTGAAACCGCTGGAGGTATAATATTCAGTGCACAGGCCTATCAATACACCTGCAACTAAGCCGGAGAGCACTGACCAATAAACTCCCAGGTGCTCAAACCCCAAAGTAGACTTTACCAGGAAATAGGATACTAGTGCTACTAATATGGAGCTGGCGAATACCCCTTTTCTTAAGGCGGCTAATAATACTTTCTGGCTGGCCTCCTCCCCGCTTTTAACGAAGAAGGTCCCTAATATCGAGGCTAACACCCCTACTGCTGCCATAACCATAGGCACGGTTACTCCGGCAACTCCCAGGCCGGCAGCTACGCCCAAGGCAGAGGTAGCCACAATCGAACCTACATAGGATTCATAAAGGTCAGCGCCCATACCGGCAACATCGCCTACATTATCGCCTACATTATCCGCAATAACCGCTGGGTTACGCGGGTCATCCTCAGGTATACCTGCTTCAACCTTGCCTACCAGGTCAGCTCCTACATCTGCTGCTTTGGTAAAAATACCTCCGCCTACCCTGGCAAAGAGCGCCTGAGAGCTGGCGCCCATACCAAAACAAAGCATGGTAGAGGTAATAGCAGCGATCTTATCCGTCCCTAACGGAATAGGATGAGTTGAATAATACCAGTTAAGAAAATAATACCAGATACTTAAATCTAATAGGCCTAAACCTACCACTGTCAGGCCCATAACCGCGCCGCTTGAAAAAGCCACGCGCAGCCCCGAGTTAAGGCTCTTCATGGCAGCAGCTGCAGTGCGGTTTGAGGATTGGGTGGCAATGCTCATCCCGATAAAACCTGAGAGGGCGGAAAAGAAACCTCCGGTCAAAAAGGCAAAAGGGACAAAGATAACCAGGTATTTGTTAAACGCCAAAATGAGCAATATGAAAAAGACCGCGATAAAAAACAAGGATACGCCCAGATATTGCCTCTTCAGGTACGCCCAGGCGCCGACCCTGACCGCGCGGGCAATCTCTTTCATCTTATCATTTCCCTCATCCTTTTTAAGGATAGAAAATGCTAAATATGCCGCGAACATAAGCGCAGTGATAGAACCTACCGGAGCCAACAATAACAGGTCAAAACCAGCCATTTAATTACCCTCCCTAGTTTATTATTTTATTAAAGTGTCAAGGTATGTTAACATTATTTTTTAAAAAGTCAATTTATTTTGCGCCTCTCTTTATCCTCCACAATCTCCCCTTCCACATCTATCACCCCTTCATCGCGCTGGGGGCCGCGAAACAATCTGCGCGCCATGATATAGCTGCTCAGGATAAAAATCAGCACTAAAACCGCTTCGACAAGCAGCCAGTAGCCGAGCGCCAGGAACATCCAGCCGAAAATGAAGTTCAGGATTATCAATAGAGGCAGCAGGCAACCGGTATGCGCCAGGATAAATGTCTTTTTCATCTCGTTATTTTAAGGCCTAACCTGCACAGAATCTGGTTCTAAAAAACCGGATTTTTATTATACCTCTTACTTTGTTTCAATCAAGACATTTAACATGATGCTCCTTGACAATAACCCTGATATCTCCTAAAATGCCTTTAAGAGAAAAACAAGAGGGCGCATGCATAAAAACAAACAGGAACTTTTCGGCAGAGATTATTTCGAAAAGGAAACGCAAGAACAAAAGGCACTGCGGGGATATAACGACAGGGGCGCCCGGCTCTTTGCGCAGATAGTCGGGAGGGCACTCTACGAATCCATAAGGCCGCGGTGTTCGCTGGATATCGGCTGCGCCAAAGGATACCTGGTGGCTTTCCTGAACAGTTTGGGAATAGATGCCCATGGACTGGATGTCAGCACCTACGCCGTCTCCTGCGCAAGCCAACAGATAAAAGAAAGGCTTTTTGTCATTGATGCCGAAGAGAGCCCGTTGCCGTTTCCCGATAATTACGCAGACCTGATAAGCATTTTAGAGGTCCTGGAACACATGCGCTCTTTTAATTGGATAACCGCAGAAACCGGACGTATTCTGAAAAATGGCGGCTATCTCCTTATCAGCACCCCCAATCCCTGGGGAAGATTTGCTAAAATAGACCCTACTCACATAAACGTAAAACCCAGAAGTTACTGGGAAAAGCTCTTCGCCAAAGAAGGATTTCTGCCGGTAAAGAGCAAGGTATGGGAAACATTCAGGAAAACATTCCTCGCAGAATTCAAAAAGGCCATGCCCGGCAATCCTCCTACAACCGGAATCTCTCTTATGCTCAATAAGATGGGTGGTGTCGGGTCTGCCTTACGCTCGGTCCTGCCTTACGTTGATTATTTCTCATGCCTACGCTCAGACGAAATCATGCTCTTAGAGAAGCTGCGCTAGCCCTCACTCCTTGAAATACCTTATAGCCCCGGACAGCTACCTTTTCATTTGCCAAAAAGCCAAAGATATGTTAGATTAATAGATTAAATGGATGCCACTAAGATAAAAAAATACATACCCTTAATCCTGGGCCTGGGCTCGGTATTATTCCTAAATATATATTACCGGTCCTTCCCCGTTTATTTCCCGCAATTCAAGAAACAGGCAACCCAGATAGTAGAACAATCCATCCGCCAGGAAGCCATCCAGGGCATCTACAAGAAATTTCCTGATTTTAACTCTCTGGCTCAGGAAAAACTCATCAATAACCTGGTTGAGGATTACAAGAATCAAAATAAAAAGAATGTCCGGGACAAAATAGAGCAGATATATCTTCAGCTAAAAGACAGGTACCAGGACCCCAGCGGTCAGACCTACCTCATGGAACTGGACTGCTGGCACTGGTCGCGCTATGTGGATAACATAAACCGGACGGGGCACCCCGGAGACGAAGTAATAAAAGGAAGGCAGTGGGACAGGCTGATGCTTGCCCCTGTCGGGGCATATATGCTCTGGAATAATTTCCTTTTTTATTTCTCTTCTTTTGCATACAAGTTCTTCTGTAACTTCAAACCTGTGCCCTTGCTTACCTTCTTGTTCTACCTGCCCTTTCTATTTATAACTGCCTTTATAATAGTATTATACCTTTTCTCTTACCGCCTGGGCGGCAATATTGCCGGGGTAGTCGCCTGCCTTATCGCAGGCTTAAGTTCAATATTTATACCGCGTAGCTGCGCCGGATGGTTTGATTGCGATATCCTCAACCTCCTCTTTCCCTTGTTGATTATCTGGACATACCTGAGCGCCTCGGCCTTGCGCTCGTTAAAACAGAGGTTATTGGGCATAGGCCTCTCGGCTTCCCTGGTAGGCCTGTTCTGCTCGATATGGCTGGGTTGGTGGTTTATATTTTTAATCATCATATTCTATGAAATTTATTCTTTGGCGTATTTATTCTTTATTTATAAAAGAGGGCAGGAAACAGACTTAAGCACAATCAAAGAGCATGCCTTATCTTTGGCTTCTTTTGTAACTTTAAGCGTTTTCTGGATAATCGCCTTTAACAGGCTGGAGCCGCTTTTGGCCTTATACCGTAATTTAAAAGAGACGCTCATCCTGAATAAACCCCTGATCTCCTCTATCTGGCCGAACGTTTATTCAACTGTCGGAGAACTGAAACCTTTCAATTTTAACGAAATGGCAAATTCTTCCGGAGGTAAGGCCATATTCATATCTTCGCTGGCAGCTACGTGCCTCTACTTGTGGCGTGCCCTCGCCAACCGCAATCGCGGTAATTTTAAACGTGAGTCAACAATCATACTGGCGTTATGGTTTATAGCCATGTTCTATGCCTGCTTTAAAGGAGTACGGTTCACCATGTTCCTGCTTGTGCCCACCGGGATATTCCTGGGCTGTCTCGTAAACGAGATATATGAATACCTCAAGGCCAAGCAAAAAAAATGGAAGGCCTCTGTAATAGCCGCATTAATCGTAGCGTCAATAGCCTTTCCCGTATGCAAAAAGGCTAATGATACTGCCAGCTCCATATACCCGCTTATGGATGACACCTGGTACGGAGTGCTCAACATGATAAAAGAACGCACCCCCCAGGAGGCGATACTTAATTCCTGGTGGGATTTCGGCGACTGGTTTAAAGTGGTGGCCGGACGCAGGGTTATCTTCGACGGACAGAGCCAGAATACCCCGCAGGCTTATTGGATGGCGAAGGCGCTTCTTAGCGGTTCCGAAGAAGAGGCTATAGGGATATTACGCATGCTTAATAACGGCGGCAACCGGGCATTTGAAATAATAGACAGCCATATCAAGGACCCACTGAAGTCTATACTGCTGCTGGAAAGCATAATCCCCTCCACCCCCGAAACAGCGCAGGAAAAGCTTTCGCAATTCCTGAGCGCGGACTCAACCAAGGAAGTGCTGAAACTTCTTTTTGATAAACCTGCCAAAGCCTATTTTATAGTTGACCCTTCCCTGCAGTATAAGATACACGCTATCTCTTATCTGGGCAACTGGGACTTTGATAAAGTCTATATGGTGCAAAACTTCAATAAAACCGAGAAGAACCAGCTTACCGATTACCTGGTAAAATTAGGCAGAAACAACCTCGAAATACAGCGCCTCTACCAGGAGGCCTTCCTGATCTCGAAGAATAATCTTAGCAACTGGATCTCGCACAGGAGTCAGTTTTACAGCGGCGCAGTCAACGGCGTAAAAAAAGGAGAGGAAATATTTTTTGATAACGGCATGATCTACAACCCGGCAGAGCAGGTCATTTATTCCAATAACCGCCAGATGCCGCAGAGCCTCTTTGTTTTCTTCAAGCAGGATAATCTTGTAGAGATAATTTACCCCAGGAGCAGCTTAGGGTTCTCCGTGCTGGTTTTTAAAAAAGACGACAGCTATAAAGCAGTGCTACTTAACCGCGATTTAGCCAACAGCCTGTTTGTGCGCTTATACTTTCTAAACGGCATGGGCCTGAGGCACTTTAATTCATTCATAGACGCAGAGGGCGCAGGCGATTACCTGCGCACCTTTGAGATTATCTGGGATTAGATATGGATAAAAATATAGAAGTTTCCGTAGTCCTGCCCTGCTTAAATGAAGAAGAGGCAATCGGGCTGTGCATTAAGAAGATAAAAGACGTCTTCGCAAAAGAAGGCATCAACGGAGAAATCATAGTAGCCGATAACGGTTCAGCAGACCGCTCGCGCCAGATCGCGGAAAAAGAAGATGTAAAGGTGGTTGTAGAGACACAGCGGGGTTACGGCGCAGCTTATCTGCGCGGCCTCAAAGAAGTACGGGGGAAATATATAGTGATTGCCGACAGCGATAACACCTACGACTTTTATGACCTGCCCAGGTTTATTGCACTACTTAAGCAGGGAAACGAATTTGTGATCGGCTCAAGATTCAAGGGCAGGATTAAAAAAGGCGCCATGTCCTGGACGCACCGTTATATCGGCAACCCCATCCTCTCCTGGATGACCAGGCTCTTCTTCCATACGCGCTTATCCGATATCCACTGCGGAATGCGCGCCTTTACCCATGAGGCATACCGCAAGATGAAACTTAATACCCTGGGGATGGAATTCGCTACAGAGATGGTAGTATCTGCGCTGACTCATAAATTAAAGACCTGCGAGCTACCTATCAATTATCATCCGCGCAAAGGAGAATCTAAGTTAAGCCCCATTTATGATGCCTGGCGCCATATCAGGTTCATGCTCCTCTACTGCCCGGCCTGGCTCTATTTTATGCCGGGACTGATAGGATTCCTGACCGGCGCATTGCTCTTATTGCTTTTGCTTAAAGGCCCCTTTCTCTTCCTGGGCCACTACTGGGATATACACGTAATGGTATTCGCCAGCGTCCTGTGTATCCTATCTTTTCAGGTGTTAAATTTAGGGATATTCGCTCATACCTATGCCATAAGGCAGGGTTTTTTAAGGTACGATACCCTCACCCTCTTCTTTCAGCGTAACTTTAACCTCGAAAGGGGCCTTGGCCTGGGTGCCGTATTATTCCTGATAGGCCTGGGAATAAATGTCTTCATCTTTGCGGAATGGTTCTCCAAGAATTTCGGCGCACTCTATAGAATAAGAGAATCTATCCTGGCGATGACTCTGTTGGTCATCGGACTGCAAACTATCTTTTCTTCCTTTTTTATAAGCCTGCTATTCTTAAAAAGAAGAAGAAGGTATATTTAAAACAGCCGCTCTATATGAAAAATAAGGCTATCCTGGGATTAATTATTTTACTTGGCATACTACTGAGGATATACAGCCTGGATTTTCCTTCCATAGGTTACCACAATATGAAGGAGAATGAATACCTCAGCATGGCCCAAGAGATGAACCGCACTAAAGATTACATCACCCGCAGGATATATTTCTACAACTCCTTTGAAGATAACCCCATTATGAAATTATACCCCCAGCCGCCCATGGTCTCTTACCAGACATTGTTCGCCTGGAGGCTGCTGGGAGAAAACCTCTGGGGAGCGCGGCTGTTCAACGCGCTCTTCGGCATAGTAAGCATCGCCATCATATACTTACTTACGCGCCTGCTCTTAGGCAACATAACCTATGCCCTCGCCTCGGCCTTCTTCCTGGCCATTATGCCCCTGGCTGTATTCTTTTCCAGGAACCTTCAGCCGGAGAGCCCCGCTTTTTTCTTTATGCTTTTAGGCAACTTTTTTTATCTGAAGTTTCTGTCCGGATTTAAAAAACACTGGCTTTTTCTGGGCGCTCTGGCCTTCACTCTTGCTTGGGCTTACAAGTTCAGCTTCCTCATCGGGATATTCCCCTTCTTATTCTGTATCCCCTTCAGGAATATCATTAAAAACAAGAGAGCGCTCATAAAGTACGTTCTCATTATCTGCCTTTCCTTCATACCGCTTTTACTTTCTATCTTATGGATAAAAGCTATAGGGCAATGGGAATTCGAACAACTCAACCGCGTCAAGTTATTGGAGATATTTTCACTTCCTTACTGGAGAAAGTACGGCCGCATGATCTGGTGGTATACGCGCGGAGAAAACTTCACCCTTGTATTTACCTGGTTGACCTGCCTCGGAGCAATAATAGCCCTTACTAGAAGAAAAGGTTTATTGAACCGTTACATTATCGGCTGGGCCTTTACCCTCATCCCTTACGGCATGATATTCTCGGATTATATCAATCAGCATAATTATTACCAGATGCCCCTGCTCATACTGGTTTGCGTCTCTTCGGTGTATGCCCTGGTATTCTTAAATGGCATTGTAAAGAAATTTGTCAAAAAAGAGGTCTTTATTTTTGCGCTAATCCTGACTACGGCCCTGGCCGCACTTCCCGTATACTCCGCGATCCAGCGCATGTACGGAACAGTCTTCCTGGGAGAAGATGTCGCTGGAGAATCTTTAAAGGAATTCACTTCTGTCGGGGAACGCGTCTTTATTTTTACCCATGTCCAGGGCTACGGCATATCCCGCTATGCCCAGAGATATATGGATTGGCCCAAGGACCTGGAGGACTTCAAAAGAAAGGAAGCTAAATTCAATGTGCGTTACATCTGCATCTATCCCTCGGAACACGCAGGCAACATAGACCGGTCTATCTTTAACTACATGCGCGATAACTACCACCTTAAAGAAGTGGGCCTGACCGAACAACCCAACAACATTACCTATTTCATATTAGAAAAAGGGGTGGGTTCTGACCCAAAAGACTTCTTAAGATCATTCTCCGGGAAAATGCAGCCCAGGACAATTTATAAGCTGCTGGGCAGGTACATTTTCTTTTATACGATAAGGCCATAGAACAGCCTCTGCGTAATGTATAAATCCCATACAAGATGAAGATTGCCTATATTTACGATGTAATTTATCCCTATGTCAAGGGTGGCGCGGAAAAAAGATTCTGGGAACTGGCAAAGAGGCTAAGTAAAAGCGGCCACCAGGTGCACCTCTACGGCATGAAATCCTGGGACGGAGAACCCTGCTTCATTAAAGAGGGCGTGCATATCCACGGGATAGGAAGAAACAGAAAGCTTTATCTAGAAAACGGCATACGTGACATAAGGCAGATTTCATCTTTTACATTAAACATCCTGCCTGCTCTTATGAAAGAAAGGTTCGATATTATCGACTGCAATGCCTTTCTCTATCTGCCCTTTTTCCCCGTAAAGCTCTACTGCCTCCTTACTAACACTGCGCTGGTTATCACCTGGCAGGAAGTCTGGGCTAAATACTGGTACAGCTACTTAGGTCCGGTGTCAGGGCTCATCGGTCGCATTATCGAAAAGTTAGTCATCATCCTTTCGGATAACGTCATCGTTCATTCCCGTAAAACCAAGGATGCACTCTACAGGCACGGATTCTGGGGGAGAGAAATAAAGATAATTTCGCATGGCATAGAAACAAAGGCCACGGAGAATATCCCCGCCTCTATGGAAAGCGTAGACTTACTTTTTACCGGACGCTTGATAAAAGATAAGAACGTAGACCTGCTTATCCGGGCCCTGGAGCTGGCAAAGAAAGAACTCCCCAATATAAATTGCCTGATTATCGGTGAAGGCCCTGAAAGAGACAGGCTGATAGCATTGAGGGATAAATTAGGCTTAACAGAAAATATCCGTTTTCAGGATTTTCTGGAATACCAGAAATTAATAGCCTCCATGAAAGCAGCCAGGATTTTTGTCTTCCCTTCTACCCGCGAAGGCTTCGGCATCGTAGTTCTGGAGGCCATGGCAGCTAGCTTACCGGTAATTACCGTAGAGCACCCTATGAATGCCTCTACCGAACTGGTCAGAGAAGGAGAAACCGGATACATCTGTAGCCCCATAGCGGAGGATATCGCCGCGCATATAACTGGCCTGCTCAAAGACGAGGCTACAAGGGCCAGGATGGCTCAACGGGCAAAAGAACTTACCCGGGAGTATGACTGGGACAGGATAGTTAAAATCAACGAAGATTTCTACAAAGATATACTGAAAAGATGCTAAAGGCCTTAGGCATAAAAATACTGGCGCTGGTGGCATTAATTATCGGTAATATAATCAGGAGAAAGAGGCGCATCGACCAGGCAGAAATTAAAACAATCCTCATAAACAGGACAGACCGCTTAGGAGACGCCCTGGTAAGCCTGCCCTTTCTTCTGGAGCTGAATAAAAAATTCAAGATTACCGTATTAACCTCGCAATATAATAATCAGGCATTAAAAGGACTGCTGGATACACAGGTTTCTACGGATAAACCGCTCTCTATATCCGCGACGATAAACAAACTCCTGAAACAAGCGCTGCGCCTGGGAGGGGAGGCCTTTGAGAAAAAGGAACCCAAATATGATTTATACCTGGATTTGGTCGGCATAAGCACGATAGATGTTCTTCTGAAAATAAGAAAGCAGAATCTCTGCCGTTACTATGTCGGCTTTAACCTGGGGCCCTGGAACCTTCTTTTGGATTACAGCACAGCGCTAAATCCGGTCCTCTTCTCTAAAAAACACATCCTTGATTCTTACCGTTTCTTATTAAAAGGGGCTCTGGGCCTTGACATTGATATACCGGATAGCATAGACCTCGGGGCAAGCTTAATAAAACCCGTTAATTTTAACTCTCCCGCCCCTTACATACTAGTCAACATCTCCGGAGGAGACAGGTTCCGCGGTCCGGGATTAAAAAGCTATGCCCAGATCCTGGAAAGGCTGGATTTCAGAGGTAGGATAGTAGTTATGGATGACCCGGGACAGGCAGGAATTAAGGAATTCAAAGGCTATATTAAGAAGAACATCTGTTATCTGGAGAGGGATTATTCGGTCTGGGAATTGGCTTATATAGCCAAACACAGCGTTATGTATATCGGCTCTGATTCAGGGATAACCCAGCTGCTTTCAGGTATGACCCACTGCTCCGTATTTTTTGCGACCGGCTCCAACTTCGCCTGGAAGCCGTATTCCAAGGGGCCTTATTCCAGAAAAACATCCGGATATATGGTCATAGAGGAAAGTGAGACTTCGGGAGGATTGATCAAAAAGATAATCTATACACCTGCCTGGTGCAGGCCGTGTTTTGATATCGGCTGCAGCGGATACCGCTGTATGGCCCGCCTGGATACTGGATTTGTAGCCGCAGAGTTAAACCAAGCCTTGAAGAAAATAGAAGCATTACAATGAGAATAGGCATAGACGCATATCCGCTTTCACGCGATAAATTTACAGGATTGGGCTCATACCTGCATAATCTGTTAGGAGAGATGGCAAGACTGGATGAAGATAACGAATATTTCTTGTATGCACCCAGAGAGTTTAATCTCCCTTTTAATAACGGACGCTGGAAAATACGCCTGATAAAAGGGCCCAGGCCCATCAGAGAAATAAGCACACTCTGGCTCCTTTGGGGAGCAAAAAGAATGCTCACCCAAGACGACATAGATATCTTCTGGGGTACGCAGAATTTTATTCCGGCAAACCTGAGCGCCTCCATAAAAAAAGTCCTCGTCTTACACGACCTCTGCTTGTTTGTCTGCCCGCAGAATGTGCCGCTCTCTCTTTATATACCGCACAAGATGATGTTTAGTAAATCCCTGCTTGCTGCCGACCGTATCGTGGCTATATCGAAATCCACCAAGGCGGATGTAAAGAAATTTTTTCCGCAAATCAAGGAAGGCACACTAAGTACCGTATATTACGGCGGACCGGATAAAACCTTCAGCCCCCAAGACAAAAAAGAGGCTGCCGGGTATATATCGCAAAGGTTCAATATCCGGGATAGTTTTATACTCACGGTCACTTCCCTGGAATGGCGCAAGAATGTCACCGGTTTACTTAAGGCCTTCGACCTATGCAGGAGGAAATTCGGGCTTACTCATAAATTACTGATTGCAGGAGGAGAAAAGCGCGCCAGGGCGCAAGAGATCTATCGTCTATACGATAAATTATCTCTGGGGGACTCCGTGCGGTTTCTGGGCCATCTTGACACAAAAGAATTGAAGTTTCTTTATAATGCGGCTGACCTGCTGGTATTCCCTTCTTTTTACGAAGGCTTCGGCCTGCCCCCCTTAGAGGCTATGGCCTGCGGCCTCCCGGCCGTAGTTTCTGATATACCGGTATTTAGAGAAATATTGCGGGACGCAGCCTTGTTTGCTAATCCTTATGAACCGCTTGAATTAGCAAAAGGGATCCATGAGGCCGTAACCGATAAAAAACTGCGCAATAACCTTGTGGAAAAGGGATTACGGCAGGCAAAGATGTTTTCCTGGACCGATACAGCCCGCCAGATGCTGGAGATCTTCAAGCTTTGTTGCGCACCAGGACCATAATAGCAGAATGCGGGACCACAACGTACTTAACCCCCTCAAAATCAATTTCAATCCCTGCATTTCTTAAGAATATGCAGTAATCACCCTCCTTCGCCTGAAGAGGGAAATAGCGGGTATCCGCCCTGGTATCCTGCCAGGGCTCTATATCCAGGGCAGCCGGATCAGGGACAGGATAGCCCGGTCCGGTTTTCATTACCGTGCCGGTCTGCACCTTTTCTTTTTCCCGCACGCCCTGAGGCAGATAAAGACCTGTCTCGGTCTGGTCCTTCTTCTCGTCCGGTAATATCAAAACCCTATCCCCTACCACTACCAGTTCTTTACTCATCGGTCTTCTAACGCCTTAGCGTCATTTTTCCCTGTTCCGTATTTATATCGAATTTAAATGACTTCAGGTATGACAACCCTAATAATCCGTCGCTATCGCCGGTACTCGCGTCAGTTGAAAGCACGGCTACGTCTACATCCTTTACCTCGGCTCCCTGAATATTCAAAGAATTAAGTTTAAGCATCTTTACCTTTGCCTCTTGCCCGTCCCCCATTTTTATTGTTGTATCAGGCGTACTATCATTTATCTCTAAGCCTGCCTCTTTAGCCTTGTTAAGAGAAAGCAGGACGTTCGGGGCACTGGAATCCACCGTAAGCCTGGCGTTGGTCTTATCGTTTAAAGTAGCCGCTACTATCAGGCGGATACCGCTGCGCTCAGTCTTCACCTCAAATACCCCCTGAGTCTGCTCCTGGGCCCAGGACTGCTCCAGGGCCTTTTTTGCGCTTTCGGTAGAATAAACTATGCGGTCAATCTGATCGCGGTAAAATTTAACCGAGCCAATCCCGATAGCAAGCTCTACGGAATCCTCGTTCTCTCTGGTAACAACCCCTTGCATCAGGCGCCCGTTTTTAAGATAGACTGTGTCTGCCAAGGCTAAAGTCTCAATACCAAGCATCAGCCCAAACACTGCTATACCAAGCAAGAGCTTCACCGTGGATTACCTTTCTTCATGGCCTGCGCTATCGGTCTCGCCGCGCCAGAAGGATATTTCTCCGGAGTTACTGCGCTGCATAGTCTCCCAGACAAAGGTGCCGTCTTCCTTTATTTTCAGGGTATATCTTGAGGAACCAAACCCTTTCTCCGACATAACCTTAGAGCTAACCTCGCCACCCCTGAACTCAAGCTTATCATAGTAGGTCTGTGCCTGGGCATTCTCCGATTCTGATTTTAAGAGGATGCTCCATTCTGTGTTGTCAAGGTCAGTCAATAAAAGCGCACTTGCGGGAGTCTCTACCGGCAGGCTGATCTTTTTTACCTGCCCAGCGGCAGGAACCGGTTCTTCTTTCTTTATTATATTGCTCTTTTGGATATATAATATTGCGCTGGCTACGCCGAAAAGTAAAACCACGCTCACCACAGAAACCAAAGGCCTGAAATGAGTTTTCCTGGCGCCTTCCTCAATCTCCTGTTCTACTTCCTGCTCCTGCGTAGCAGAGCGGTTATTCAAAATCTCTTCTACCTTCTCTAAAAATTGCGTTGAGCCTACTATCCCGCCCCGCTGTAATCTACGGCCCAAATCCTGCATTTCAGCCTTAGGCAGATTAGCAAAGAAATCCGCATAATTTTTTCTACCGGGCGCAATGCGATTAAGAGCTGCAGCCATTTCATTAGTCTCTTCTTTTAAATCCAGTAGATTAATCAGAGAAAGACTGTCTGTGGTTTCTGCTGCAGTTTTATCAAGATAATATGCCAGGCTGGTATAGGCATAAGACTCAGGGCTCTTGCTTAATCCCAGCTGCACCGGAAGCAGATGCAAGTAAGAAAGCGTGCTCAGTAGATACGGCCCCTTTTCAATAATAGTGGATTTAAACCTGGCCTGGAAGAGGTGCCCCTGCCTCTGGTAGCGGTTATTGAAATACTTGGTGTAATTAGAGGTAATATCATGCATGATCGCTGAGATGGTACTTCCCTCTTTGACCTCAAGAAGCAGGTTTAACTGCTGGGGCATCAGCACAAAAGAAAAGAGCTTAAAACCATGCTGCTCTTTATATTTTTTTATTAATTCCATGTAAACCATATAATCCTCTTTATCGCGAAAAATACTCTCTGCTTGATTACCCCGGGAGGTAATATAATACAGGCTATCTTCAATATAAATGCGCGGTAACCGGGGCATACGTTTTATTTTCTTTAATCTTATGCTTAAATTTTGCTTTAGTGCCTGGCACTTTTTATTTATTCTTTATTTTTTACCGTCTTAGCTTCTATTTGTGCCTGGCACTTTGGCAAAATATAAAAAAAAATCCCAGGCTGGCGTTTCTCTGGGACTCAATCACGATGGTATTCGGCAGCCTGCCATTCCACTCCTAGGATGCATGGCTTTGCGCCCTCCGATTTCTCGAAGTTTGCCTTTTCGAACCAAAATTTAGCGTATCTCTTCTTAACGTATAGCATATTATAAGGATTTTTCAAGCTAAGCCCGTTTTAAGGCTACGGTAGAGCTGTAGCGAACGAAAAATCCTCATTTCCGCCTTTTTTTGGGTGGAAGCTCAAAACCCCCACCATTGTCTCTCCCCTTAACTCGCCCTTCCAGAAGACTATATCCTCCTTGTCGTTTTTCTGCATAGTCTCCCAGGTAGTCGTACCATCCGGCTGGATACCTATAGTATAGTTCGATTCAACATACCCTTTGGCTGCAAAACGCTTGGAAGAAACCTTACTCCCATAGAAAGTCAGGGTATCGCTCTGGGGCCTGGCCTTCGGTTCACCTAAGGGCTTTAGATAAACTACCCACTCCTTCTTATTTAAAGCCTCTTTGGCCTTCTGCTGAAGGTCATCCGCAGACAGCACTACAGGAGCGGCTGGCTGCTCGCTTTTAACCTGCTCCTTTATCTCTTGCTTTAACGCCTTTTTTTTCTGCGCAGCAGAAGCTCCATCCAGCGCAATCAAGGCCATAAAAACCAAGGACAGGAAAATTACCAAACACCTTTTCATTTGGTAGCGTTTTTATAAATCCTGATATTTGCTTTTTGTTTTAAATCCTTGATCCACTCATCAAAGCCGGCATATTTCTTCCTGGAACTTATCTGCCCGTAATAAGACTCTTTGAGTTTCGGGTAATCCGCCTCATTAGCAGGCCTCTGCTCCAGGATCTTAAATACAGCGTATCCTTTATAAATAGGCCTGGGAGGATACACCTCCGAGATCTTTCTTTTCATCATATCATAAGCCGCATCCTTGGGTATCTTCCAGATATCAATCAAAAACTCCAGGGCAACAAACCCCGGCCGTTTAAAATCTGCGCTCCGGGAGGCCTTTTCATTATCCCAGAATTTAGGGTCGCTCTTCGCCTTTTTATAAAACTCTTCAGCATCCCTTAACTTATCAAACTCAATGAGCTCCAGGCTTAAGTTATTCTGCTCGTTCAAAAACTCCTGGTGCGCCTCCTCTTCTTTTACGTCCGGCTTTATGCCGTCCATAACCTGCTTGCGCAGCTTCTCAAGCTGCAGCAGATGGCCCACCTGATGCTCAAAAAGCTCAACTGCCTCTCCTGTCTTGGTCTTGACCCACTTGACATAAGCAGCTTTATCCTTTTTCCAGTCAAAGTTAACCTTTTCATTCTTAATTATTTTCTGGACCTGCTCTTCAATCTCGCTCTCGCTCACCACGATATTCATACGAAAGGCCTCAAAGGAAAGCAGGAGGTCATTCCAGATATTATCCTCAAGTTCCTCCGGAGTCTTCGGGGGAGCGCCCCATTTATTGCCGAAAACCATCAATGTACTTTTTATAAAGTAGTAATTATTCATCGGCACAGGCACGCCGAAAAATTCTCCGGCATAGACCTGCTCTTTATCGGCCTCCTGCGCCAGGGCTAGCGCAGATAAAGATAGTAATAATACAGCCGCCGCCATAATAAGGAATTTTCTCATATTCTTCTTAAGTTAACGCAAACGTCTTATTTCTTTCCCTTCTTCTCGGTCTTTTTCTTCTGGGGCTCTGTTTGCTTCTGAGGCTCTGTTTGCTTCTGAGGTGCAGCCTCTTTTACTTCCTCTGTCTTTGGCACAGCAACTGCGCTAGAGACAAAGGAAAATTCATTGGTCTCTCCTACAGGAGGCTTGAGACTTAATAAGCCGCTCATAGAATCTCCTCTTAATTCCCCTCTCCAGAAGGCTATATCCCCTTTCTGGGTCCCCTGCATAGTCTCCCATATGATCAAGCCATCCTCTACCGTAACCTTAATATTGGAAACAGGATAGCCCTTCTCCGCGAGATACTTAGAGTTAAGCTTACCGTCAGCGAGAATCAAGGTGTCAGACCAGGGCTTTACCTTGCTGGCCGGGTCAGTGCTCCTGAAATCCACGTTCCACTCCCTGGCTCCTAAAGCAACTGTTGCCTTTGCCTCTGCTGCCTTACGGGCTACGGAATTATCCTGGGCAATACAGATCCCGGAAATAAACAGCACCGTAAGAACGAGGATGCTTGCCAGCGCGCCGAAGAAAATTATTCTTTTCATACTCCCTCCCTTTAATGAGCACATAACTTACGAACGCGAAGCGTGAGTAAGTTATAGGTGCGAATTAATCCCCACCGCTTTGCTTCGTGCTTTTTTGCAAAGCGAAAAAGCACGAAGCAGCGGGGATAAGTTCGGCCATGCAACTTATGTCGTTCTTACGAACTTCCATAAGTTGCGGCCTCACTTATTCAATTTGCTCCTTACCTTCCCATGCCTGCCAGGTAAGGATATATTTCTTCACCCAATCCACATCCTTATCGTCTTTTTTAGCCAGTCTTAAATAATGCTTGAAGTGCTCGATCGCCTTCTGCCGGTTAACCATATATTCGGCATATATATAACCGATATTAAAATGCGCGTAAGCATCGTCAGGCGTCAACTCCAGGGTCTTCTCCAGCTCAGCCAATGCCCGGGAGTATTCCTTATTCTTGGTATAGAAAACAGCCAGGTTATAGTGCATATTCGCCGTCTCTTTTATAAGCGCCTTATTCTGCCGGGCGAGCTCTGCGAATTTCTTGGGCAGGTCTGCGGTCCGCTCCTCCAGCTGTTTATTCTTTTTCACTGCTTCGGAATAGTTCCTGGTCAGCTCTCCCACATTCTGGGTCAGCTTGTTTTTCTCCTCCCTCGTCCTGCTCAATTCATCCTTCACCTTGGCTAATTCCTGTTTTAGTTTAGAGGTGTTTTCCAGGGCCTTAACCGCCTCTGACTGCGACTGCTTGAGGTTTATGCCCAAGGTATTCTTTTCTCTCTGCAGGCCGGCATTCTCCTGGGTTAGTTTCTTCAGAGTATAGTTATCTTTTTCCTTTGCCAGCGCTTCCATAAGCTGCGCCTTCTCTCTGATCAGCTGCTCTTTTTCCGCCACTATCCTGTTAATCCCGTCCTTAACCCCCAGATTCTGATTAACGATAGCCTGCTTTTCTTTAGCCTGAGCCTCTATATCTGCCTTGAGCCTGAGGACCTCAGCCTCCAGTTCCCTGGCACGCTCCCTATCCACAAGCAGGCCCCTAGCCTGCGCGACCATATTGTCGCGGTCAAGCGAAGTGGCCTGGTATTCCTTCTGGATCTTGGAATAGGAGTTTTTCAGCTCCTGGTTATCGCGGGAGAGCTTTTCGTAATTCTGGGTCAGTTTTTCATAGTCGCTGTTAAGGTTTTTTAGTTTTGAGAAGAGCGTCGATGACTTGAGGGTGAAATAAGCTATCCCTGCCAAAAGAACAAGGATGAGTATGGCAAAAAGGATTTTATTCTTATTCTTCAGATTGCTAACGAGGTTCATACCTAATCTCCTTCATCAATGGTTTATCTTTATTTTCGCTCCCCGGAGTAAAATAATCCCGATATGCCTTAGGCCTGACCTCAGCCGGCAATTCAGCAGAAGGTAAGTCTTTGCCCGGCACCACCGACTGGTAATCCCGGTAGTCCTGGCCGGGGCTCTGGACAAATGCCCTTTTGTTTCCTGTAACCAGTTCATCCCCTGTTATAATATGCGGGGTAAGCATCACCAGAAGCTCTATCCTATCCGTCCTATAGGTAGCGGATTTAAAAAGATTACCCAGGAAAGGTATGTTGCCCAAGAAAGGGGTCTGCTCGGAAGTCGTGCTCTTCTCTTCCTTGCGCAGCCCTCCGATAATCAGAGTAGTCCCGTCCTTAATCATAACCGTAGTCTCAGTCATAGAGGTATCTATTATAGGAATCTTATTATTAGTGGGCGTAATCAGTACGGAAGAGACGCTTGAAATCTCCGGTTTTATCTTCATGGTAATATAGCCATCGTCGTTTATATTAGGGGTAACAGAGAGCTGAATACCCACATCCACAAACTGCACTTCTTCTGAAATGGTGCTGGTGGTCTGGCCTGTGGTGGTGGTAGTAGTAACATAAGCCTGCCGCTCTCCGATATGGATCTTGGCTTCCTGGTTATTAACCGCAACGATCTTTGGATTAGAGAGTATCTGGCTCTTGCCCAAGGTCTGCAGGTATTTCGCCACAATATCAAAATCCTTTTTATTGGTAACCATACCCAAATGTATGGCTTCTCCGGGAACGGTTGGCGTGCTGGCTGCAAAATTACTCGCTGTCCCGCTAAAAGGATAAGCGCCTACAGTCCCGTTTAAGGCCGAAAGGAACTGCGGCCTTGACTGCCAGGTAGTGGCAGATGCCCCTTGCACTAAGCTAAAAGGATAAGAGCCTAGATAGGTCATCCCCTTCTCTCTACCCTCAGCAACATTGAATAATCCTTCCCAGTTAATCCCCCTGTCTGCCTGGTCGCTGAGCTTTATTTTAATTATCTGGGTATCGATTAAGACTTCTTTTGTCTGCCTGTCCAAACTATCTATCAACCTGGAAATCTCCTGCATCCTCTCCGGAAGGGTCTGCACGATAATCTGGTTATTGCGCTCATCAGCTTTTATTGAACCGACCTTCTTGGCATCCAGCTGCGACTTAAGCATATCTTCCACATCCTTGGCCTTGGAATATTTAAGATTGAAGACCTGCACAATATTGCGTTTCTCAAATTCCTCTAAGGCCTTTTGCATGCGCTCTATCCGCTCGGAGGTATCTAGCAAAAGGACGTTGCCGGATTCAGAATCTACCAGCACTCTTCCGATATCGCTTTTTAAGGCATCCAGCAGATTAAAGGCCTGCTCCGGAATAGCGTATTTGAGGCGGAAAACCTTTACCTGGCGGACATCGGAAAAACCCTGTCCATATAAAGCCTTATACTCCGCCTCAGCCATGATATTATAAATCTCTCCCGTCTTCACATAGGCCAGTCCGTTTGAACGCAGCATAATATCAAAGATATCCTTGATAGGGATATTCTCGACAGCCAAAGTAACCCTGCCGGTAACTGCCTTAGTATAGACTATGTTCAGATTTGCCTTAGAAGCCAGAAACTTCAGCGATTCGATGATATCTATGTCGCGCAGCTCAAGCGAGATACGCTGATTTAAGGCATCCTCCTTGGAGTCGCGGATACCTACTGCTTTAAAGGTTATACCCTGGGGTTGAGGTTGAGCTTCAGGCTGAGGCTGAATCTCAGGTTGAGTCTGAGATTGAGCCTGAGACTGAATCTCAGGTTGCGCCTGAGGCTGAGCCTGGGTCTGGTTTTCATTCTGCTTTGCATCCTGCGAGAACGCAGGCGCAAAAACAGAAAATACGCTAAACACTATTATTGAAAAAACACGCTCCTCTATGGCTATTTTATTATTCATTGCGTTCCAGCTTCTCGTCTTCCCAGGTCTCCCAGGTCAACAGGTATTTTCTTGCCCGCTCTACATCGCGGTCATCCTTGGGCGCTCCCATAAGGTAACGCTTGAAATGCATTAAGGCCTTGGGCCGGTTATTCAGGTAATCCGCATAGATAACACCAAGATTATAGTGCGTGGCTGAATCATTGGGATTAAGTTCCAGGGTTTTCTCAAATTCAGCGATAGCCTCGTTATACTCCTGCCTTTTGATATGGAATACGCCCAAATTATAATGCAGCACGGCGTTCTCCTTAAGCAGCCTGTCTTTAAGCACTGCGACCTGAGAGAGCTTGCGGGGGAATGCCTCCACCTTCTGTTTTAATAACTTGTTGTCGCGGAACAATACCTTATTGTTTTCGGAAAGCTGATTTTTCAGGGTCTGTAGGTCCTTCGTCTTTGCCTGCAGGTCCTGCATCTGATTGGCAAGCCTGACCTGCTCTCCTTTTAAGTCCGTAATGAGCTTATCTTTATTCCCGAGCAGCGCGATAAATTCTTCGTTTTTAACATTCCAGTTCTGCTCTTTTGACTGCAGCTCCTGCAGGTGCCCCTCTAGCGCGCCCTTTTCACCCTGCAGAAAAGAAATCTTACTCTCGTATTCTTTGAGCTGGGAGTTTTGTGTCTCCTGCATCTTTTGCAGGGCCTGCTGGGACTCCTGCAAGGCGTCCAGCTTCTTGAGCTGTTCCTGCGCGCTGGCTTCTTTATTCTTTAAGTTATCCAGCTGGGCTGCGAGTGCCGCTTTATCGTTATTTAAAGAAACGAGCTGTGCTTGCAGTGAGACCTTGTCATTATTGAGGCTGTTGGCCTGATCCTGCAACAATACCTTTTCATTATTCAGGCTATTCAACTGGACCTGAAAACCTGCCTTATCACTGTTGAGGCTGCTTATCTGGGCCATAAGTGAATTCTTGTCATTAGTTAAAACGGAGAGCTTAGATTCGTTATCCCTGGCCAGGCTAGTCAACCCTTCATATTTCTTGAGCAGAGAATCCCCGGCCTCCTGCAACTGGAAAATGGTTTTATCTTTATCCTGTATTAAGGCGTCGATTTTCTTAAGCTCTCCCTGCGCGCTGGCTTCTTTGTTCTTTAAGCTATCCAGCTGGGCTAGGAGTGTCGCTTTATCGTTATTAAGAGCGGTAATCTGTGATTGCAGGGAGGTCTTATCGTTAGTGAGAATGTTAATCTGGGCCGAAAGAGTTGCCTTATCATTACTGAAGACATTCAGCTGTGCCTGAAGCGAGGCCTTATCATTATTTAAAGAAGACAGTTGTGCCTGCAGCGAAGCCTTATCATTATTTAAAGAATCGAGCTTACCCTCACCATCCTTTATCCTGGAGAGTAATTCCTCCTGCATCTTTTGCAGGGCCTGCTGGGACTCCTGGAGCTTGACAATAGACTTATCTTTATCCTGAGCCAAGGCAAGAGCCTGATTAAGCTGCTGCTGGGTATCAGCCTGCTTCGCCTTCAGGCTATCCATCTGGGTGAGAAGAGAAGCCTTATCATTA
>Ga0172375_10002887_pt1 | contig 26495 bp, 27 predicted proteins | sample LakKiv1m_FD_114537 | JGI IMG/M metagenome (GOLD analysis project Ga0172375, IMG submission 114537) | Freshwater microbial communities from Kabuno Bay, South-Kivu, Congo - kab_092012_11.1m | ecosystem: Environmental > Aquatic > Freshwater > Lake | place: Democratic Republic of the Congo...
AAAAGTCAAATTTCGCTGCAAATAGGTCAGGCATCTTGCCTGACAAATCATTTATTTTCAAGATGTTACGAGGCAGGATGCCTCGTCTATTTTCTGATTTTGGAAACTTTTGCAAGAGCCTCAGGAGTCTATTATTTGATTTTTGACCTTCCGGGTTCATTTGACTTCTGGCGACGCATTCGGATCAAAAGGATTTGTTCTCACAGCAAGAGAAAAGAGATAATGACAGTCCAAAAAACATTCAATGATTTGACTATAAACTCTGCAAACCCAGCAATCCCGAATTGATTTCTTTTTTAATAATTACAGGTTTCACAGTCTTTTTCACAATATTCGTAGTATTGGCAACCTTTAATTTCTCAAATAACAATCCGAATTTAGCTTCTAATTCCTTCATGATAGGCTCTTTTACATTTGAAGGCAAATCCCACCATTTCTTCTTTAATGGGCCAAAGCCCTTTTTCCTCGTGCTGTAAATAAACTGCTCCTCGGTCTGACCTTCTTTCCACTCCTTTGCATGCTCTTGTTTTATAAAATTGTAAACCTCTTCTCTGAATCCCGGAGGAAGTTCCTTGCTGTCATAGATTATATTCTGAAATCCGGTGGCAAGATGAACCTCGGATGTCCCTGTCTCCGGGAACATGTGGAACGCTTCTTCAGGAAGGGTTGATGCCCCATGTTGAACACACCCTGAGAGTCCGTATTCTTTCCTTGCAAGGTCTGAAAGTATTCTTAATGTATCAAAATCTATTTTTACCTTTGCGAGTGTTCCATCAGGCAGCACAACTCCACCATGGCTCGTGCCTGTCTGCACACTGAGTTTACTTAACCCCTTACCTGTTTTAAATGTCTCATTAAAACCATTCAGGTAAGTCTTTAGTTCGTCAGGTGTGCTGTTTTTCCCTCCTATCTCTCCGATCTCTCCACCAATGGATATCTCTATACCGGCAGGCTGGATCTCTCTTATATACGCAGCAAGTTCCGCTGTTTTCTCAAAGTTTGGTCTTTGCTGTTCTTTTATTGTCTCTTTGTCAAGGTCTACAAGTGTGGATGAATCAATGTCAATGTTATAAAATTCTGCCTCTAATGCCTCTTTAATCAGACCTATTATGTAATCAGTTTCAGCCTTCGGATCACCCAAATAGTTCTTCCTGACAAGCTGGAAATGATCTCCCTGGATAAATACAGGTCCATGATACCCTTCTTTTACAGCTGCGGCAAGCACTACTGCAGCATATTCAAGAGGTCTCTGTTTTGTATATCCAATCTCTGAACGGGCTATCTCGAATATAAAAGGGCCGACATTCATCTCTATAGCCTTTCTGAATACAACTTTTGCAGAATCGTATGTAAGCCCCCTTATATTAATTGCAGGGACAGTGAAACCCGGATACGCTTTGCCCATCTCTTCGTAAAGATTCTGAATGGATGACGGGATAGCGCCTGCTGCCTTAGCTGCTTCCTTTATAAGCACAAAAATAGCATTTTTCTTCTCTCCCTCTGAAAACACAGCCTCATAAACAAGATTGTCCATTATGTTTTTCAGGCCGGTTATATCTTTTATTTCTACTCCTTCTTTGCCAATAGCAATAACATTTTTTAATTCCATAACACTCATGCCTCCCTATAAAAATGATTATATTTAGATTGCTTTGTGCATCTTCTTATTGGAAACTCTTATAGTATAAGTTTAACAACATTTTCAGTCAAATTCTATCATTTTTAGAATCTGGTTATAAATTATGTTAAGATTTGACATTAACTGTAACATTTGGAAAAGTTCGATCTGATTTTCCAAAGAGATAACATTTATAGGTGATTTCTTTTTTTTACTATGATAGAGATAGATGGAAGTTACGGAGAAGGCGGGGGGCAGATACTGAGGACTGCCCTGAGCCTTTCATGTCTATTTAAAAAGCCATTCAGGATATTCAACATTAGAAAGGCCCGGAAGAAGCCAGGACTCATGCCACAGCATCTTACATCCGTCAGGGCTGCACAACTGCTCTCTGATGCAGAGGTAAGCGGTGGCCATACAGGTGCAACAGAACTTTCATTTTCACCACGTGAGGTAAAGAGTGGAGACTTTTTCTTCGACATTGGCACTGCTGGCTCCACCTCACTGGTTCTTCAGACAATCATTCCATCCCTCGTCTTTTCAAAAGAAAAGACCACTGTAACCCTGAAGGGAGGTACCCACGTCCCCTATAGCCCGTCCTTTAATTACCTTTCAGGGGTCTTTGCTTCCTTTCTAAAAAGGATAGGGATAGAGATGCAGTTTACTATAGAATCTTATGGATTTTATCCAAGGGGCGGAGGAAAGGTCAAAGCTGTCATATTTCCTGCAAGAGGGATTAAACCCTTGAGGGTTATAGAAAGGGGTAGCATTTTAAAGCTGAAAGGCTATTCCGGTGTTGGAAATCTCCCCTTATCAATAGCTGAAAGACAGAGAAATGCTATGTTAGAAAAGATATATTCCCAGATAAAAGACCTTAAATGCTCCGTGGACATACAGCTGCTGAATGTATCAACACCTGGACAGGGGACATTCACTTTTCTCCAGTCAGAATTAGAAAATTCGATTGCTGGCTTCACTTCACTCGGTGAAAGGGGAAAGAGGGCTGAGGCTGTTGGTGAAGATGCAGCAATGGAGTTTCTACAATATTATTCCACAGATGCAGCGCTTGACCCACATATATCTGACCAGATAGTTTTATACCTGTCAATCTGTGGAGACGAATCAGTATTTACCACTTCTTGCATAACAGAACATATGATGACAAATTTATGGGTTATAGGGTTATTCCATGAATACCGTTACTTTATTGAAGGAGAGACTGGAAAAGCTGGAAAGGTAAGAATTAATGGATTTAAGAAGGATTCCCGACAAGGAACGTAGATTGAATAATCAACATTCCTTGCGGGAATGACAATCAGGTTGATAAAGGAGTTCACTAGCTGAAATACATTTTCTAAATCTCAAGCAATGCGCTTATTTCTTGCAGTTGCCTGACTTTCCAGTTGTGGTATTTGCGTATAACGGCCCGCCTTTAAATCTGCTCTAATCTTTTTTAATAGTTTCTTCCGTGAGAGTTTGTTCTCACATGCGCGCATCTCTTTGCAGAAATAATAAGTAAAGGCTCCATGCCAGGAGCCTTCAATTTTAGCGTCGGCACTAGTTTGATCTGCCCTGCAACCAGCCCATAAGATATGATGGGTTATACCTTTTTCCAATAAAGATTTATAAAGACCCCGCGAGCTTCGCCCCTCAACTTTCTCGAATGCTTCTATGGAAGGGGGCGGCAGATATCGAGGTTTGCGGTCCAGTAATAAATCAATCGCCTTCAGGCCCGTGCCGCTGTGGCATGTGTCAAGATACACTTCTAACAAAACGTTTTGGGGTAACTGAATAAATAAATCATGTAATTCATCATCGGTGATGATATGATCTGGATCCCAGGCGCTGCCATCCGTGACCTCAGATAGGTCATGAGGACAGAATGCCTCATCAGCTCTATCCGGTTCATCCCCACTTATATCTGGCACCTGAGTACCGTGGCTTGAAAAGCTGAAAACAAGATAATTATAATTTCCTGATATAGCGCCATCTACCATGGATTTTAGATTTTTCATAATATCACCTTTGGTAGCCTGTGCATCTGTGAGCGTAGCGATGTCGGCATCTGTAAAGCCGAGGAATTCCTTCAGAATGGATTTCATATCATCTGCATCATTTACGCAGCCTTGAAGCGCTGCACCGGGATAATTCTTAAACTTATTAACACCTACACACAATGCCTTTTTTGCCATGTTTTTACCTCCTGTAAATGTCTTTAATGTCTCCTTTTAATCGCCGAACAAAATCAGCTTACGGCTGAAAGCCTGATCATTATTTTCTCCTCAATGTGCGTCACCGAAAAAATTTTCACTATGATGTGCTCATTTGCTACATGTTCGGTTTTCTGATACAGAGTGTAAAGGGAACATGTGTCGTGAGCAGCGGATTACTTGCATTGTCGCAATTCTTTTTGCTCATCAGTGCAGGGTTATCAGCACAGAAACCGCTCGGCTCCATCAGAGACCCCGGAGTGCTGTTGCCCGGAGGATGCATCAGTCCAAAGGTATGTCCCAGTTCATGTGCAAGGTTATATAGATTGATCGGCAGGTTTGTGTCGTACGTGATAATTTTTGCATTTGCAGTTCCTGATGAATAAGAGGCTCCGCCGCCGTGGAGTCCAACAGGATCACTCACCTCAACAAAGAAGACTTCAACTGCATTCGGGTCATCGTATGCAGCCAGCAGAGCAGCTTCTTCAGCTGATGAAAGGATGCGGTAGTCGTTGTTCTCAATATATACCGGCGTCAGGAAGTTGAGAGAGATACAGCAACGATTCCACATCTCGATAGCCTTATCCCTGAGAGCAGCAAAACTTCCTCCTGTAGTTGCCGTTGTTGTGCCGCCGAAACATCCTGTATCGGGTGTGTAACGGATGAATACCGGCTGAATGGTAATAGTCTTCTTGAGATAAAACTTCGGAAAGACCACTACTTCGTACGGCTTCAATGTCCCTGCGAATTGTGATATTTCACCTAGTGCTTTTTCTTTCATGTCCATCTTGATGGTAATAATTGTGCCTTTTTTCATTTTTGTAATTTTTTCTGGTAATTCCGGCTTTTCGGTTAATCTGCATGTCAGTTTACCGGCAAAGGTCTCTATATGCGAGCGATAGACGTCCTGTTCTTTTTCTCCTTCTCTCGGCGCGATAAAACCTCTTATCTGGTCAATCAGCGGATAATGGACTTCAGCGAGAAACTCGCTTTCGATAGTCTGGTTTTTGGGGTTGTACGTTGACTTCGCGCTGCCAGGTTTCAGGCTAACAGATATGTTCCCGCTTTTCCCCTGTTTTGTCTCGATACCTGAACCAACAAGTCCGAAAGAATCTAATTCAATCCCCATGCCCTCTGCTGTCCGAATGATTCTGTAAACAATTTCGCCATTAATAACGGTTTCCGCCTTTCCTGCAGCGGTTCCAAGGGCGATTCCCTGCTTTTCAATTTTTATCACCAACATCCCCCCCTGCTTTTCCTCAGCCATACCTGCTGATGCAAAACAGAAAAGAGACAGCCATAAGACTGCCAATGATATACACTCTGTTGCCCTGACTTTGCCTCTCATTTTTTACCTCCTGGTGCTTTTTGTTTTTGCTATTAAAGCATGTCCCGAAACCGAAACGCTTCTTTAATTCTTGTGCCTCATTATAAAGCCTTAAACTCTGGTATCACCTCCTCTCCTGCGGAATCTTTGTATATATTGTTCCCTGTCTTTTAACTCCGATAATTTTATTATCCACAGTTACCTTCCATATCGGGAAATAACGGCTTACTGTTTGTTCACCAACAGGAAATATTAATTCTGCATCGACTTTCTTCGGTTTTGTTACATTGAGATATTTAAGAGCGATATTTACTGCATTACCTTTTTGCATGTAGATAACCGGTTTGAATGCGCCAACTTCCTGAAATCCGCCGGTGTAAGCATTGACAATAACAGCAGCAGATGCCCGGCGGTTTTTTTCATCGGTACTGTAAGGAATGATGTAATAACCACCGTGATCTTTATTGACGAGTAAAGGGGTAAGCGCTTTTGCCTGTTTGAGAATCTTATATGGTTCCATTTCATAGAGCCTGTATTCTTGTATCCACTTAGCAGCATATCTCATGGCATTGTCTGGAGTTATAATCTTCCCTACTAAAATCTCGGGACGTGCAAGAGCTTTCCCTTTAATATCAGGAGGCTCAATTATGGCAACATATTTACCATGATAGCTGCTTCCTGTTTTAGTTACCGGTTGAAATTCGCTATACCACATGCTCCCTGAGATGAACCGCTCGATAGAAGGGTCTCCTAAAGGCACAGCCGGATCGTTAAACCAAATAAATTGCAGGGTAACAGTCGGATTTGTCCTTGGATCTACATCCGTAATAATCCCTCTGATAGCAACCCAATGTTCTTCATGCAGTGTGTAGTCATTATGAGATACGGTATTCAACAGTCCAGCAGCAGGGTAGTTATTCTTAGTCATCCAATAGGCGACATCGTACATAACTGCCTGAGGGTCAGTTTTTGCATGGACACTCCATGTGCCGGCAGGGGGGCAGAGGTTCTTCATCGCTTTTCTAAGCCCAACTGGGTCTGTGTCCCACATGGTCTCAGCCTTATATGTTTGAATGCCTGCCCATATGTCTTCTTGCAATATATAGCAGGCGCCTGAAGGGTATCCCTCCATGATCATTTGACCGGTGGCAGGGCCACACCAGGTTAATGCCTCTTCAGGATGGTCTGGTACACTCAGCATAATACTGTGCATAGGCTGAGCATATGTACTGTTTCCAATTACCAAAGAACTTAATATGCATATCAAAACAAGAATCTTGATCATAATGTTTTTATTTAGCATGTAATTCCCTCCTTATTTTTTTTAACCTGAAAATACCTTTCAAATCCCCCCTTCCCCCCTTTTCTAAAGGGGGGAAGGGGGGATTATTTTCATTGTCCTTTGTGCCTCTTTGAGACATGTGTATTTCATTTACGGACATGAAAATCCACATGGCCCTATGCCGCAAGTAACACCTGTATTGTTGATAGTTACTGATTTGTGGTAGTCCTGGTAGAGGATATAGTTGTACCCATCGATCGTCCTTTTCCATGACCCGAGATAAAAGGTGTGGGCGCAGTTACACTTTGCCTTCCAAGTTGTAGGATTTCCTGCAGAACCAGGCACATCCCTTGGAACTATAAAGTTCGATACTCCACTCCACCAATAAGGGCCTTCAGCATCCACATGATTATTGTAAGCATCGCTATATATTCCCTCTGACTTATTGTCTCCCCAAAGGGCGCTTAAACTGTAATTTAAAAGATGGTGATTAGCGTCATACGCGGTAATCTTAAAATAATATTGGTTATTGCCTGTTGAGACAATGTCACAGGGTTTAATCTCCTTATCCGGATAACATGGATCCGTAAGTCCACCCGAAGTTCCCTTCTGACAGATGTTCATTATCTTTACATCCTGAGGTGTATTGTCGATTCTTAGTGTCAAACTATTCAAAGCTACTGGTAATGATCCTGTAAGGTCATTCCATATCATCCCAGACTTTTGATAAACTTTTACCATAAACGTATAAAGACCATTTTCACCGCTTGGCCATTGCATAAACAGGAACGGTGGATACCAAAACTCCGGATGATAGTTGCTGTCAGCCTCCAAAGGTATTGTATATTTCGTTGTTCCAGGATCTGGTGCAACAGGAACCAGATCGTATTTGAGTGTTGTAGTATTCCATTTGTACATATTCCAGCTAAGGCTGAGAGGTACAAATGCACCGCCATCCTTTGAAACCTCGATTTGGTAATGTGTTGCTCCCAATGATTTGAAATTACTGAGGTTGCCAAAGATATTGAGTCTCCCTCCAAAGGGTGAATGTTTTACCTGGTAAAAATATCCGGCGTCTGTTGTTGCATATCCGTTAATAATACTCGAGTATGGAACATGCCCAACACCCATAAAGACTGGTCCGGTCAACGTTACCATGTCAACCTTAACAATTTCCTTGTCTGTGGCTATATAGACTGGTGTTGCACTACTGCTAACCGCTATTCCTGAAGGACGCCAGGGCAAACCTGTTATCGCATCATTTTTAGCTTTAGTTGTCAGCTCAACCCTTGAAACTTTATTTGCCGGGTCACGCTCAACTACATATAAAGAATTCTGGCTGCTATCTGTCCAGGCCAGAAAAAATGGTGCAGTAAAACCTGTTGCTATTACTTCAACCATAACACCTGCAGTTAAATCAATCTTGGATATCCTTCCCGTATCCTGCTCTGTAACAAAGGCATAGTTTCTATCCTTTGTTACAGCAAGACCAACTGGATGGCCTAGCCCCTTGAAAACAGGTGTTTTCGCCCCTGTAGTCAGATCAATGCACCTTAACCTGCCATCGTTGTATCCAACTGTATAGGCATTATTGTTTGGTGCGTCGAGAACAAGCTGTTGAGGTGCTCCCAGATTGAAGGTAACCATACTTTTTGTGCCTGCAGAAATGACAACCTTCCATAAAGCGCCCGTTGTGCCCAAATCATCTCTTGTAGTAACATAAGCTAAGCCATGATCGAGATCAAGCTGTACATCCTCAGGATGTGAAAAACCATTTGCAACCGTTGTGATTGTTGACGAACACGCAGGCGTAGTAGGGGTTCCACATTGTGGTGGAAGGTTAATGCGTTTTAAAGTTCCATTTCCAGGGGGATTATATTCAACAAAATAAAGTTGATTCTTTGTCTCATCAATTGCTGCACCTACTGCAGCATTTAACCCGGCAGCTATTTGAGTCTGTGTAACAGCATACGTTATATCCACTATTGATAAAAATAAAACTACAACAAACAAAAGCAGAGTAACTTTAGCTGAATGCCGTCTTGAAATTGTAATTCCCATAATGCCCTCCTTGCTTTTTTCCTTAAATTTCGAATCTCTCTTTAGACCTTAAACACCCAGGTATCCACCCACTCTTTTTTCGATATAGACCAGATGTCCTCTGCGAGTCCCTTTAGTACGTATTTATCAGGAAAGTTGTTATTTCAATAAATGAATAGCAAACTATCTTTTGCTTGTCAAGCAATTTCTTCAATAAAGGGTTATAGGGTGTTCTCAGTAATTCCTTGGATATCAATATCCTATTTGCTCCCTGTATATCTTCTTCCATTTTTCAAAATCCCATGTCTTCAAAAAGTTCTGTGCAGCATTTACACCGTTATTGAATAATTCCTGGCTTTCATCCTTTGTAATATCAAAATCCGTAGTCTTGATTTCCTTTTCAACACCTTCTATGTTTACAACAGTAGGAATTCCTATGGTCCTGTCATAATCTCCTTTCGATTTCGAGATATGATAACTATCGTGTGCATCCATCATGGTACCCATGATGGCTTTTAAGAAACTAATAGGGTTGTTTATAGGGTTACGGTTAGGGCCTTTGAGTGCTCTTTTGTCAGGCTCAACGAGTTTAAACCCTAAGGTAGGCCATGCGGGATTACTTGTACCATCATCCAGCAACCATATGGGATAATTGCTTAAGACTCCGCCATCTACAATAAAATGAGTCCTTCCACTTTTGTCTCTGAGCTTAACTGGCTCAAAGAATACAGGGATGCTCATGCTCATTCTCACGGCCCTGGAAATACTGAATTGGTCGGGATTATATCCAAAATCCTTCAGATCCCGTGGAAGAACGAGGAGTCTTCTGTCGGTAATATCTGCTGCGATAACCTGAAGCTTATACATGTACTTCTCATCTTTATATTCTGTCTTTATTTGTCCGAAGGTAGTCTTTCCCTTGACTTCCAGTAAATTCTCAAGCCAGGTTTCAAAATATTCTCCTTCGTAAATGCCATATTCGAAACCAATACTCAAACCCTTTCCGATGATACCCAGCTTATCAAGCAATCCTTCATCTTTAAAATCGTTATAATTTAATTTCTCCATTTCTTTCTTGATCTCGCCAGCCTTATAACCTACCGCAAGGAGTGAAGCTACAATGGCCCCTGCTGAGGTCCCAGCCATGTTTTCGAATACATATCCAGCTTTCTCTATCTCAGAGACAGCGCCAACCAATCCAATACCCTTAACCCCGCCACCTTCAAAAACAGCATCGGTCTTCATTGACATAAACCTCCTAAAAAAATAATATAAGCGTTTTAAATAACAGTGTTATTTCCCCGCCTCAATGCCAAGTTTTTCTCGAATTTCTGTGTAATTGATTGGACGTTCTCGAGGTGTGAAATAGACTTTTGGGAACCAGATGATTTTAAATACTACTGATTTATTAGGGACATTAAGGCCGGAGAATTGATCAAGAGCCACGGCAAAACGGTTGCCATCGGCAAGCAATGTATTATCAGTAAATGGGAAATCGAACCAGGTGAGTGTAAAATGAGGTTGTTCTCCTTGATTGAATTTTTTTTCATTTTCTTGTGATTTGTGATGAATTCTAAAATAAACTTCGCAGGTTTCGTTATCCCAGTTACAACTCTTAATTGAAATATATAGAGAGTAATTTTTATCAGGAGATTCCAGTAAAATTTCGTCCCCGAACCCGCCAAAATATACTCCTGATTCCTTGTATTTTGAGTCTGAAAAATATTTTTTTAGTTCCTCATAATCTTTTCTTTGTTTCTCATCCTGCGGTAATTCAAAAATATTCAGTGTTTGGATTTCGGTTTTATCCTTTTTTGATCCCAGATTTAAAATTGTTGCAAGCTGTCGACTAATTACCCGGCGGGCAACGGATTTCAAAGATTCGTGTGCTTTTTCTCTCTCGTCTTTATCCAATTCAGTTGCCAGTCTTTTATCAACATGTATCAAAAATGGTTTGAATTCAAAATGGTCATGGAAGTTAAGAGCAAGCATTTCAACAAGTAATCTTTCACGCTCCAAAGGGATCTCTCCTTGGATCTTCCCACCGTCTTTGTAGTACCCAACAATTGGGCTAATGAGGTTACTGAACATTGTAGCCCGAAGCTGACTCTCTGCTTGTTCACGCTGACTGATTAAAGTAGCGGCAGACATTTTAGATTGATAATTATTTGCAATCCATGCAGCAAACCCACCCCCAATTACCGTGATGATTGTCGTAATGATTGCCAGGTTCTTGGCGATTAAGCCATTACGACTTGGTTTTTCTTCCGGCTTGGCATGCATAGCGGTTGCCCCTATCTCTTTTTCAAGTAAATGTCCTGATGAAATGGCTCTGGGTAGCTCAGAATCCAGGCCTCCAATTTATCTATACCCTTGGTAAATTCTACTTTGTGTGCGCCTGGGGGAATGAATACCTTATAACTGCCATCTCTATTAGTTGTCACTGCCACAGTAAAAACATTTCCATTTTGATCTTTTCCGGTAATTTTAATTTGAACATCGCATAGAAGCGCACCCGTGTTATCATAAACTCTCCCATATACAATATCTGCTTCAGCAGAAATAACAAAACATAAAAGAAGGGCAAATGATATAGACACAAATTTCCACTTTTTATAAAACCATTTAGACATTTCATCCTCCCTCTTATCATTCAAGATCATAAATTAATATCTAAGCTCAGCCCGTGTTGCAGGGCCAACCCTTCCATCAACCTTTAAACCATGAGTCTCTTGAAACTCACAGACAGCGCTAGCAGTCTTTTGTCCAAAGATTCCGTCGATTTCCTTTTCTGGAAAACCGAGGGCTTTTTGAAGCATTTTTACATCTTCTCCCCTCATCAGGGGTCTTGTATAAAATAAAATCCGTTCATTGATACCGGTTGCTGATATTACAGCGGGAGGTATATAAGCAGGACTGAACAATTCTTCAGTGATCACTACGCTCCGGACTATTAATGGCAAAGGAAGCTCCCATTTATCGCCTTTGATCAATTCTTTGAAGGAATCCATACGGTATACTGTCTTCCGAAGTAAAGTATTACTGTTATTGGCAAGCCAATCTCTCCTTACAGACACATATACCTTTATCCACTCTTCTTCACCAATATCTTTAGCTTGTCCGTATCGTTGGTTTGTCAATTCCCTCATTCCATAATATGAACCATGGATTTTACTGTCATAGATAACAGTAATGCCAAGGGCCTTATTGACACCGATATAATCGGCTGATTTCAATGCAGGTCCCCAATAGACCCTGTCAAAGAATTCATCCTGTATCCTTTTCATCACAGGGTCATTTCCTGCTTCTCTGAGCAATGCTTTAACTTTTTCATTATTATCGAGTTTAAAGTCTCTGCGGTCAAAGGCGGACAGGAAAGGTCTTAATGAATCTGATAACAGACCATCTGCATCGCAATAAGCATGAATCAATAGCGCCAGATTCCCGCTTGCAAGTGTTGTCTGACTGCGTCCATATGTCAGATGCCCTGTGTCACCTTTCATTACCGTTACACTGCTGTAATCGCCGAGAGGCCTTCCGCTCTCAAAAATATTGACGATTGCCTGAGCAGTCTTTTTTTGTATGTCAGTAAGCATAATCCTCGTTCCTTTCTTTTACATACTTATGAATAACAACCTCAGCATCTGCAGCATCATCATCGACACCCCCATGGAGATTCGTTGACATTAGATTATATTAATTTAGGTTGTTTTATGCTAAGGATTTTCCTGGCATGTTCAATATCATTTCTAATCTGCGCTTCAAGACTGGAAGGGTCAGGGAAGAATTTTTCTCTCCTTATCCTATCTATGAAATATATCCTTATATTCTTTTCCAGAATATTGCCAGAAAAGTTGAATAAGTGTACCTCATAACTTATATCAGAATTACCAAAAGTTGGCTTCCGGCCAATATTTGCGACTCCTTCGAAAATGCTATTATTAAAACCCACTCTTACGGCATATACACCTTCCTTAGGTGCGATTTCAACAGGGGTCGTTATATTTGCTGTAGGTATATTTAGAAGACTTCTGCCTCTGCCTTCACCTTTTATAACACGCCCCTCTATTGAGTAAGCCCTTCCAAGGAAGGTTGATGTCTCAAGGGCATCTCCTTTTAAGAGCAGGCTTCTAATTTTGCTGCTGCTAACGATATCCCCATGAATCCTTACATTCCTTATTACCTTAACCTTGAATCCGAATTTATTTCCTCTTCTTCTTAATAGCTCAACTGTCCCTTTTTTATTCTTTCCGAAGGCGTACTTAGTTCCTACAATTATTTCCTTAGCTTTTATTTTTTTTACAAGCATATCCTCGATAAAATCATCAGGAAGCAGGTTAGAAAATTCTTTATTAAAATTTATGCAGAGTAAGACCTTTATTCCCATTTCTTCTATCAGCTTTGCTTTTTCTTCGAATGGTGTAAGTATCCTTATCTTCTTCTCGGGCGCGAGAACCTTCATCGGGTGGGGCTCGAATGTAATAGCCATTGATGTCCCTTTAACCTCTTTAGCCTTTTTAGTTACTGTAGAGAGTATTTTCTGATGACCAAGATGGACACCATCAAAATTGCCTATTGTTAGAATTGTATTAGGATAACTCTTGCTTAAGACTTCGAGACCTCTTATTATCTTCATCTTCTGCCCTCTTTCGCATGGATGCTGGCTGAAACCATCTATTTAGAGTCTGTTTATAAATTGTCTTTTGATCCAGCCTCATTATCCCCCTCTTTGGAAAAGAGGGGCAAGGGGAGATTTTATGAATAATAAATAGGGCATACATCCTTAAAATCCCCCTCCGTCCCCCTTTACCAAAGGGGGAGCATGCGGACAAACTGAGTTTATAAACAGACTCTATTTAAATATCTTTTCCTTACATTGAAGCCCCAAGCTTTGCTTGGGAGAGCTTCAAAAGTTCCTTATAAATTATATCAACCTGAGCCATTGCCTCTTCAATTGTGCCATTATTGTCTATTACAAAATCAGATTGTTTGACCTTTTTTGCTATAGGGAGCTGGGACTTTAACCTGAGAAGCGCTTCCTCCCTTGTGGTCCCATCCTTTTCGAGGCGGTTTAATGCAATCTCCCCTTTTGTATGTACTGTAATCGTCCTGTCAAACCTTTTTTCGTATCCTCTTTCATAAAGCAAGGGCACAGCAATTATTATAACCTTATCCTTCCTATTTATTTTTATTTTATCTAAAAAAAAATTTATCCTTTCAAATACGAGTGGATGAAGTATATCTTCAAGAGCGTGTCTTAATACATCATTTTTAAAGATTAAATCAGCAACTTTTTTTTTATTTAGACTACCGTCCTTATTAAATGCATTATCACCTAAGAGTCTTCTGATTTTTTCGAGGACATCTTTCTCCGTAAGCAGTGATTCAACAATCCTATCTGTATCGAGTGTAACCACACCGAGCTTCTCGAACATAGGAAGAACCGTGCTTTTCCCCATCCCGTAATTCCCCGTTAGCCCAACAAGAAGCATAGATGATATTATACACCAACTCACTAAGAAGACTATAAGTAATGACACATATAGATACCTCTCAGTCATTCCGTGCCTGACAGAGCCTGCCTCATACTTGATACGGGGGAATCCAGGAATTCCCATGGAAATGGGAATTCAAATCCTTTTAATAGTTTCCTGCTTCCTCACGAATGACAAAAGGGGACTTTGATGAAGCCCTATTTTTGAAGGGTATACAGTTGCATTTTTGCAGGAAAGTTATTAATATTTTATTGGTTTTAAAGAGGGGAGAATTTGGCGAAGAGATTACGAAAAAAAGAGAATGTAGAAGCCTACAGGCATGAAACCGAGACAAGGAAAAATGTTGTTCCAGTAGGACTTGCCTCTTATGATACTTCAGCCTCAAAACCCAGGAAGTATGAATATGATCCCCATCTCGACCCTCAGCTTGTATGGACAGGAAAAGCAGAAAATACATCATTTGAAGTCCCTACCGTATCACTACATATCCATGAAAGAATAGCCACGGAAGCCATTGTTCGATTATTTGGAGGTTTCGGGAAATGGGCATTCATGGCGATAACTTACCTCCGGAATGCAAAAGATGAGATCAGGAACTTTACAGAATCGGATACATTGGTATGAGCAGGATTTACTTTGATATGAATATTTATAACCGCCCTTTTGACGATCAGTCGCAGGTAAGGATACGGCTTGAGACAATAGCGATATTTTCTATTCTCCAGAAAATCAAAAACAAAGAACTTACGCTTTTATGGTCATTTATGATTGAGCCTGAATCCTTATGAAGATGTGCGGCAGGAAATTGAGATGGCTGCTTCCCTTGCAGTTGAGAGTGTAACACCTGATGAGTCTGTTTTGACTGCTGCAAAGCAATTTGAGTCAAAAGGCATAAAGCCAAGAGATTCCATACACCTTGCCTGCGCTTTAAAAGGGAAGGCTGAGTATTTTTTGACCTGTGATGATAAACTAATAAGAAGGGCGACAACGCTGGGTATTAACATAAAGAGCATAAACCCTCTGAAGTTTATTGAAGATATGGAGGTGAATTAAAATGGCAGAGATGGTAAGCGACATAGAGATAAGAAAAAAAGGGCTGAACGTTTTGTTTAAAAACCTCGGCGAGGTGGATGCCATGCGGTTTTTGTCCCAGATTACCTATGAAAAAAGGGATTACCTGAAACTTCAGGACGAACTCTTTGAAGGCATGAGCGTCGAGGACATCTATAAAAAAGCGAAAGAGTACGCTGAAAAGAAAAAGACAGAATAGCATTAGCTATGCCGCCAGAAAACAAGAACAAGAAGTCTGCAATCTGTTATGAAAGTTATTAATGTTTCAGAGGTTTCTAAAGAGAGTGGTTTTGGCGAAGAAGACCCCAAAAAAGAATAATGATGTAGATGCTTATAAGCATAAAAAAGAAACCCATAAAAATGCCGTTCCTGTTGGTCTTGCGTCTTATGACACTGCTAAACCTAAGCCTATAAGAAATATGAGTATGACCCGCAGATCGACCTTTTCGCAAAGCCAGAGATGCCGCTGAAGGAATTGGTAGAGTTTTATCAGCACTACAGGAATAATTATGAATGCTGAAGATCTGTTAGAGTTAACGCATAACGCCCTCCTAACGGTTTGGCAAAAATTTCTGTGCCTTTCCATCGGTCAACTCAACTTATGATGATTGGTGTGTATGAGTGCTGTTGAAAAATATCTAAAACAAGTGGAAGAAGAACCTACCAACGCAGAGGCTTGGTATAAGTTAGGTGATGCATATTTTCATGCAGAACAATATGAAGATGCTCTGGATGCTTTTGAAGAAGCGTCATTAATTGATCCTCATAATGCCGCCCTTTTGTATAGGATTGGTGATGTCGCGTATTCATTGGAACTATATGAAGAAGCTATAAAGGCTTTATTAAAGGCTTTAGAGATTACTTCCGATAATGCTGCCATTTGGTGTAGGTTGGGTGACGCTTATCTTGCATCTGGAGAAAATAATCAATACTATGACCCCGTTCTCAGCAAGACAACTAATTTTTATGATAATGATGACGACTTCTTTTATGCACAAGCAATAAGTTTTTATGAAAAAGCACTGGCACTTGAGCCAGCGAGTGAGGTTATTTTGAAGGGACTTATTAACTCTTGCTCAAAACTGAAGGTTTTTTACTTGGACCAAGAACCTGAAAATGAGGATATGCGAAAAACCCTCAATAGGGCTTCTCTTTACTTAGCGCAACATGGTGCTGATTCTATGGTTCATCAAAAAAAGCTATCTGTGCCCCAAATCAGACCCGAAAGGCAGGAAGAATATTTTTTATCTTTCGAGGCTATGATTGGGAGCTGGCTAATGCCAAGAGCAAAAACTAAAAGAAATGTTGACATCTTTATGCATAGAATGGGTTGGTTGGGTGAAGGTTCAAAAACCTTGGAAATAGTGGGAACCATTTATGGGGTCACACGAGAAAGGGTGAGACAGATAGAAGCAATGTTGATGGCCAAAATAAGAAAAAAAAGTGCGATAAATGAACTCGCCCCTTTCTGGTCAGCTATCAATGTTATCGTAGAATCACTGGGAGTTCTTGACTTGGATGATCTTGGTCAACAATTAATGAATTATTTTAAATGGGACAGCAAACCTTTAGCGGAAGGTATAGAAAATATCATTTCTCTGCATCCAGAGCCAACCTTTACACTTGCCAAAGAAGGCAGTAATAGATATTTGATTTTGAAGAATCTGAAATGCATTGAATGTAACCCGATATCAGAATATTTAGTGACTTGCTTGTCCGGTGGTCAGATTTCCATGACATCTGCAATTAGTGTTATTGATTTGTTTTGTAAGGCAAAATGTAATCAAAAGCATTTAATTATTAGCTCGACGTTTATACGTTATATGACCGCCAACAATGAATATTTAAGTGCATATCTAAAGGCAGAGCAAGATATGCTTTATACGATAGATTATTGGAATTTGATTCACGGAAGGTTGTTGGCTGCAGCCGAAGCTATTTTAAAACTTAAAGGTCGCGCAATGCATTTTACTGAAATAGCGGAAGCGCTAAGCCAAATCAAAGGGAACGAAGTTCCGGCGCGCAATATTCATGCATCACTTGATAGATCCGAACACGCCGTTTTATGGGGAAGAGGCACTTTTATTCATAATCAACATGTGCCTTTCTCATATAGACTTATAAACGAAATAGAAAAATGGATTGAATCTAAGTTAATGCAACATATTCCCTTGGTTTCTGTTTATGGTGCTTTTAAAGCTTTCCATCAAGATTGTTTAAATGCGGGAATTCCAAATGAAGTGGCTCTTTACTCATGTCTCAGAATGTCCGCGGCCCCTAAATTGAACTATCCAGACTACCCGTACATTTTTTTATCTGAAGACAGCCGGACTTTTTCAAGCCTGTCAGTAATCGAGAAATTTATTCGTGATGAAGGCGGTCCCATTACTTTAGAGAAACTAAGACGATATGCAATTGACGACCTGGGATTAAAAGAGTTTCAGTTGATTAACGCTCTCGATAAGAATGCTGATATCCTACGATGTAAAAAAGGAAAATACCTCCACAAGGATTATTTGGATATTGAGGAAGACAAAATGGATGAAATCACATCTTATATTAAGAATATTCTTTTAACTCAACCTCACGTTTCTGTGGACAAAATATTTCACGACAAGATTATTGACTGCAAATTAATGGGTATTAACGAACCAATATTATTATTTTCATTGTTGCAGCAATATACTGATGACCTCCTTCTGAGCAATTATCCACAAATATATTCAGCAGATTTGAATGATCGTCTGAGAAACAAAGGAATAATGAATGAAATAGTTGATCACATTAAATCAAAGAAAGCTTTTTGTTCTTATCAAGAACTATATGAAGTTTTTGTTGATGAACTTGGATATTCCAAAAATACTGTCTATTTTGCACTTAATAACAATATAATTTATAGATATCTTCAAGGGTGTGTAATTCATGAAGAGACTCTCGGCTGGACAGAAACGAAGCAGGCACAACTTGAACAGATAGCATCTGGCGTATACGAGGAAGCTCTTAATTTAGGGCAGTTTTACGGACTTATTCCAGATATTATCGAATCATCTGATCTCCCAAATTTAGATAATAACGTCGATTGGACGGAATTATTAATTTCTGAATTATTGGAAAAGCATAATAATTTCAAAATTATAGGAAATGCTAAGAAGGTTTTTGTTCCCACAATAAATAGCAAGCACATAGAATCATTTGAAGATCTGATCTGCGAAATATTGAAAAGCAGGCACAAGGGAGCCGCGAATTTGAATGATTTTACAGAAGAACTGGTTGATATGGGAATAGTATTTAAGGGAATAACTAAAAGTATGTTGGGAGAATCAAAAAAAGTGTGCATTGCTGGTCAGGAAATAATATTAACAGAGCTTATGAGAAATGCTTAACGATTTAAATCTGGTCTCTGTATATGACAGTGCCGATTATGATCTTATACAAGATCTCATAATTCCTTTACTGCAGAACTCAACCGCGTATTTACGAGGTGTTGGTTTCTTCACTTCAGGCTGGCTCAGACTTGCATCGCAGGGGTTGTCACGATTAATCGAAAACGGCGGCAAGGCAAAGATTGTCCTTTCTCCAATTATTGAAAAGTCGGACTGGGAGGCATTCAAGTTAGGGGAAGAAGCAAGGACGAATGAGGTTCTAAGAAAAACACTTGAGATGAATATCGATAACATTGCATCGGGCATTGAGCAGGCTACTTTAAATACAATGGCATGGATGATTGCTGATGGGCTCTTAGAATTTAAATTTGCGGTGGCAAGAGATTATGACTCAGGCGGCGAGTATCATGACAAGGTTGCGGTTTTTACTGATGGGCAAGGAGATTCAGTTGCCATACATGGCTCTTTTAACGATAGCATTAAGGGCACACTTAACGGAGAAGCTTTTTCAGTTTTTAAATCATGGGAAGATGGCCAGAGGCCTTTTGTAGATCAGCATCGCAATAGACTATTTGAGCTATGGAGAGATAATAATCGACAATTTAAGGTTTTTACCATTCCGGAAGCTTGTCATCAAAAATTTATCAAACTGAGGAGCACAGATATCAGACCATATGTTGTTGCATCAAGCAAAAAAAGTTCGTCTAATTCAAGCAAGGCGGTTTCGGATAAACCTCATAGCCAATTTGAACTACGCGAATATCAAAAGGATGCAATTCAAGAGTGGATTTCAGCAAATTGTTTGGGAATTCTTGAAATGGCGACAGGAACTGGAAAAACACTTACGTCTTTGTCGGCAGCGATTAATCGCTATAAAAAACTGCAAAGATTGGCTCTGGTTATTTTGGTGCCGTATCTGCACCTTCTTGAGCAATGGGAACGCACATGCAGCAATTTTGGATTCAATCCAATCTTATGTAGTAGTGAACACGGTAATTGGCAATTAGAGGTAAAATCAAAAATTCAAGATTTCAATATTAAGGCAATAGACAACATATGCATAGTTGCTGTCCATGCTACAGCATCGACAGAGAAGTTCAGAAAAGCAACAAAAGGGTTAAACCCTATATACACAATGATTATTGGGGACGAAGTGCATGGGCTCGGTGCGTCCCATATGAGACAGGCAATGATCCCCAATGCGGGTATGAGGTTAGGATTGTCGGCAACCCCTCGGCGATGGTTTGATGAAGAAGGAACTCAGGCAATATTTTCATATTTTGGTCCAGTTTGTTTTGAGTTTCCCTTGGAAAAGGCCATCGGTAAATATCTTGCTCCTTATGAATACAAACCTGTCTTACTACATCTTACCAATACTGAAATGGATGCATATGAAGAATTAACTGCCAAAATTCAAAAACTCTCCAGTATGCTGAATGGCGGTAAACCTGAAATTGAGGAGGTTTTTAAAAAGCTCCTATTGGAGAGGGCGCTTATTATTGGTGCAGCAGAAGAAAAACTTAGTAGCCTGTTAATTATATTGAAACAAATGATAGATAAAGCAAAAAAGGCAGATGAAAACGTTACGCATGTTCTTGTTTATTGTGCTCCGGGAAGACACCAAGGTGTTTTGCGTTCTGTAGCTAATTTAGGGCTAAAATGCCATGAGTTTGTACATACAGTTTCTTTGAACGACAGGCAGAAAATCTTAGATCAATTTGCAAATGGTGAAATACAAGTATTAGTTGCAATTAAATGCTTGGATGAGGGTGTTGATGTCCCATCAACGCATACGGCTTTTTTTTTATCGAGCACTACAAACCCAAAAGAGTTTGTGCAAAGAAGAGGTCGTATCCTTCGGCTATCTAAAGGCAAGGTCAAAGCAATATTGTATGATTTTATCGTAATCCCTAATCCCGAAAATGTACCATTCAAAAGAGATGTCGATGCCAGCTTGCTTAAAAGAGAAATGCCACGCTTTGCTGAATTCTCATCAGCTTCGTTAAATGAATTTGAGGCAAGATCTTTGTTATGGGAATTACTTAACCATTATGAAATGTTGAACCTCTTTGACGAAAAGCCGTGGGATATTTATCATAAAAACATAGAGGGTAAAAAGGGATGCACTTTTTAACTAGGAGATATCATGGCCGATATTAATGAACTGATCAAGAAAAAGCTTGAGGAATTACCCACAAATATTTCGGAACTGGCAACTGAAGCAATAAAATTATCCGAGAGGGGTTTATCAGAAATCTCCGTTGCTGAGCAATTAGCAAATGTAGTGAGAAGAATAGTGAGAACCAAAGGGGAAAGCGAGTGATACTTCATATGCTTACAATGAAGAACTTTCGCCAGTTTAAAGGCGTTCAACGAATAGAGTTCGCAGCCGAAAAAAAGAAAAAAGATCAAAATGTTACTGTCATATTTGGCGAAAATGGTCGCGGCAAAACAGGAATATTTAGAGCGATAATGTTTTGCCTTTATGGAGAACATCGCCTAACTCAGGATGAAGAGGTCTCCCAAAAAGAACTTTATCTTGTCAATACACCTACCCTTCTGGAGTCAGCGTCAAGCGGTCAAAAAATAGAAGCATATGTCGAATTGAAGTTTAGTCATAAAGGGGAACAGTATATAGTCAAGCGTAGTCTTGCAGGCATGTTACTTAGAGATGAGAGAATTGAACAGTTAGATGGATATATATTGTCACATACAAAAAGGGATGGCAATACGCATAATGTTAATGACCCCGAAGAGATTAAAGCAATAATCAATGCGATTTTAGATAAGAATGTACGAGAGTATTTTCTTTTTGATGGAGAAAAAATTCAACGACTAACTTTAGCAAGCCTTGAACAACGGAAAGAAATCGCAAAAGGGATCAGAAACCTTTTAAATGTTGATGCTCTTGAGAAAGCAATAAAGGCAATACAAAAGCTCAAAAAAACTTTAAACCAAGAGATCGAAAAAAGAGCAACAGGTGAATATGGAAGAATAATTTCTAAATTAAATGAATTAGACGAAAACCGCAACGAATTACAACATAATATTAAGCAACTAGAAGAAGAATATTCCTTATCAGAAATTGAAAAAAAGAAAACAGATAAAAGACTTGAAGAGTATAACGAAATAAAACATTTACTAAACGACCGAGCGGAAGCAGAAGAAAAACTGAAATATAACGAAGAGCAAGCAAGAAGTCTTCTTTTAGAAATGAAGTCGAAAACTGGGAAAGCTTGTTTAATACTTATGTCAAAAGTTGTCGACCAGGTTTTTACTTTAATTGACCAAAAAAAACAAAAGGGTGAAATCCCATCTGAGATCCGGAAGGACTTGATAGACAAGATATTATCAGAAAAGAAGTGTATTTGTAATAGAGATGTAGTACCAGGCTCTAAAGAATTTAAAGCAATCATCGACTGGAAAAACAAAACCTGCGATTTTGCTTTGGAAAACTCTGCGCTTGAAGTTTGGAGGTATTTAGGAATTATAAGAAGTCATCGGGATGATACTGCCGGGACAATCGAGGTTTTACTGCAAAAATATGCTGTTTGCAAAAATGATATTGATAAGTTGTTTTCAAAAATCGATTCACTTAATGACCAAATCGGAACATCCGGAAGAAAAGATGCTGAAGAGTTGGAAAAGTATCGAGAAAATATTGAGAAAAAACAAATAAAAAATGAAGCTGAAAGGATGAAACTAAAAGATGCTTTAGACATCGCACAAGCTGAATACGAATTATTGTTGGAGCAGCGAAGAAAATTGGAGAAAGAAGAACACATTAAAAGCGAACTTTCTCAACGGGTATATTTGGTTGAGGAAACTCTTAAAGCTTTGCAGTCAATATATGATCAATTTACAGACGAAATAAAGCAAAAGATTGCTGATGAGGCAACTAAATTCTTCGTTCAACTACTTGACAAGGAAGGACGAGAGACACTCTCACATATATTGGTAAATGAAGATTATTCATTACAGATAACCGATAGATGGGGCAAACCGTTCTTGGCGAATATTTCAGCAGGACAGAGACAGATTATGTCAATATCTTTTATAGCTGCATTGGCAAAGGTTGCGTCCGGAGACGGGATACTTGAAATGCCTTTATTTATGGATACACCCTTTGGCAGGCTTTCTTTTGAGCACCGGAAAAATATACTCGATAAAATTCCGCAATATTGTGCTCAGTGGATTCTTCTCGCCACTGATACGGAATTTCGCAAACAAGAGGCCTCTCTCTTAAGAGATGGAGGTCGTTGGGGTAGATTTTATTTATTAAAAAGTGAAGGTCCTGGTGTGACAAAAATAGCAGAACGAAATATAGTTGATGCTCATGTTTTACTGTCTGATGGTTCGGAGGAAACATCATGAATATGTCAGGAGATATTAGGGTTAAAACTTCTAATCAATATAAACATCTTTATAATGAACTAAAAAACTTTGCAGTTGGTGATATGCATGAACTCTTTTTCCTATGTGTTTGTTTGGCATATCGAGCCAATAAGAAGAAGAAAGCTCTCGGGACTAATGGCGAAGACCGATTTTGGTCTAAAACTATAACGCCTGAAGAATATGCCTGCTTTTATGCGATAATGCTGGAAGAAAATGAAACGAACTTGGAAGCAATTAAGGATGATAAAGTTGTTTTAGCAGAAATAGAAAAATATGCTAATGCTGGCATGGAAATATTGCTTGAAGAATTTTTATCAGATTATTTAATGAAGAACAAAACCGAATTAAAGCTTAACCCTGCAGATTCTAAAGAATTACCTAAGGCCTTATTGCATTTTATTTATGAACAATTACAATAGATGCTAAGGTTATGAGAAAAATACTACTTGTAGAGCCTGGTTACCGAAATAAATTTCCGCCTTTAGGTTTAATGAAGATCTCTACCTATCACAAACTAAAGGGGGATAATGTTCATTTTATAAAGGGCTGTGATCAAAAGGCTCGTCTGACGAAATGGGATAGAATTTATATCAGTACTCTTTTTACATTTTATTGGGACATAACAATTAAAACAATAGAGTATTATTACACTTCTGTAAAAACACCCGCTGATATATATGTGGGTGGTGTAATGGCAACTCTTCTGGGTAAAGAATTAGAGAAGAAAACTAGAGTAAATGTTATTAAGGGCCTTCTCAATAGGCCTGGGATATTAGATGGTAATGATAGGCGGAATATTGAAGAACTGATTCCTGACTACCACATTCTTGATGAGATAGATTATGACTATGGGCTTAAAGACTCATATCTGACATATGCAACGAGAGGTTGTCCGAATCGGTGTCGTTTTTGTGCAGTAAATCGTATTGAGCCTGACTTCATTCATTATTTGCCCATAAAGAAACAGATTATGGGAATAGATGAGATTTACGGACCCAAGCAAGACTTAATATTGATGGACAATAATGTTCTTGCATCTTCATATTTTGAAAAGATAATTAAGGATATTCTTGACTTGGGCTTTCATAAAGGTGCCAAAATGAATAACAAGATGCGCATAGTCGACTTCAATCAAGGTACAGACGCAGATTTATTAATAGAATCAAAGATGGCTCTTTTGGCAAAAACCGCAATTAGACCTTTACGAATTGCATTCGATAACATAAGAATGAAGAATACCTACATATCCAAGATCAAACTTGCAAGAAACTATGGGATACTAAATCTCTCCAATTATGTACTGTATAACTTTAACGATACGCCCGCAGATTTTTATGAGCGTCTTAGAATAAATGTGTTTCTCAATGAAGAATTGGGCACCAAAATATATTCTTTCCCTATGAAATATATCCCCTTGACTGCAAAGGATAGAGCGTTTATTGGTAAGCACTGGAATAAAAAAATTCTACGTGGTATCCAGTGCATACTTTTGGCAACAAAAGGACTAATAAGTCCACGTAGGGAATTTTTTGAAGCAGCTTTTGGTTTCTCGTTTCAAGAATTTCTAAAAATAGTCTACATGCCAGAAGAATATATAATTTATAGGCAAAATCACGCGAGTAACGGTGCTTTTGATTGGCAAAGTCTTTATAAGAAACTAACAAAAAATGAAACTACTACATTCTTACAAATAATTTCTAAAAATAAAGTTACTCGCGATGAAATCGCTAAGACTTCATCGCTTAAACTTAAGCGGCTTTTATCTCATTACGTTGAATCCTATTGAGGATTTATTGCATAGGTTCACAATTATTGATTTGATTTTGTAAGAATTGAGAATAATTAATGTCCTTTGTCTTCGATAACCCGCTCCTGAACAATCCCTTTTCGCCTCGGCGAATCAGACGGGTTTGACGAGGCACCGGAGGAGTACTGGATTTACGACAAAGGACAGCCGAAGAGGATATGAATGGAGTCGGCAGACGGCAAAATATTTATATGCAAATAGTGAAGAATATTAAACATGGATATTGAATCCTATTTAAAAAATATAGTCGATAAAATTATAAATAACTTCAATCCGGATAAGATAATTCTCTTTGGCTCTTATGCTTACGGTCATCCGGCTGTTGATAGCGATATGGACATAATGATTGTCATGGACACAGACGAAAAGCCGCATAAAAGGGCAGTCTCTGTCAGGAAAGTATTGAAAGGCATCGGGATTCCCAAGGATATAATTGTCAAGACCCCCGAAGAATTTGAAAGGTTCAAAGATATTGTCGGAACAATCGTTTACCCTGCTGCACACAAAGGGAAGGTCATTTATGAAAGAAGATAAATTAAATATTGTGAGGTCATGGTTCAGGAAGGCGGAAAACGACCTTATCAACGCGGAAAATACTATCAAGATGGAAGCTCCGCCCACAGATACCATATGTTTTCACGCCCAGCAATGCGCTGAAAAATACATTAAGGGTTTTCTGACATTCAACGAAATATATTTCCCAAAGACACATTCAATTGAAGACCTTGTTGAATTGTGCAAACAGATTGTTCCTGAAATAGAGTCAGAGCTTGAAGATGTCGAAATCCTGTCAAGTTATGGCGTAGAAGTCAGATATCCTGATGAAATTTACTATGATATCCCTAAAGAGGATGCGCGGGAGGCAATTGACCTTGCTAAAAAGGTAAAGTCCGTTGTTCTAAAATATCTTGAAGGCAAGATATAAAATAGAAAGCAAACCAACTATGTCCCTTGCAGTTGATGAACCAATCATAAACAACCACTTTGAAGAACCGAAGGGATACAGGATTTATGACAAATTGGCCGCTGCGGGCAAAAAGATAGAAGGATATCTTTGGGAATTGGAAGAAAATGGTGCTTGAAAAGTCTGAAATCAAACTGATACGTCCCTTGCAGTTGGTTTTTTAATAATGCAAGAAACTTAAAAAACCTAAAGTGGAAGGAGATAATAATTGATTTTCAATGGAAAGAAAGGTTATGTATTTCGAAAAGACAGGTGCGGAAAATACTGCCGCGTGTCTTGAGGTTGCCAGGAACGCAGTCAAGGCTGAAGGGTATAGGCATATAGTTATTGCCTCAACAACAGGTGAAACAGGGCTTTTATTTTCTGAGGCATTGAAGGGTTTCACCATTAACATTGTCGTTGTAACTCACTCATCTGGTTTTAAAAATCCGAATACGAATGAGATGCCTGACGATGTAAGAAAAAAGATTAAAGCACAGGGAGCAAAAGTCTTTACAGGTTCGATGCTTACTCACTCCATTGAAACCGCCTTTACAGCAAAGTTCAGCGGCCTTTATCCTACTCTCATTGTCGCTAACACGCTTAGAAGGTTCGGTGAAGGAGCAAAGGTATGCTGCGAGATTGTAATGATGGCAGTTGATGCAGGCCTTGTCCCTGAAGGTGAAGAGGTCCTTGCAGTTGCAGGTACAGCAAGAGGTGCTGATACGGTGATGGTTCTTAAGTCAGCCGCCTCAAAGAGGTTTCTTGATTTGAGGGTACTTGAGATACTTGCAAAACCGAGGGTTTAACAGTTAAATCCCGCTATCCTGTTATCGCCTATTTAAGTCAATTAGAACATAAATCTCGGTTTTAAGGTTTTCTGGTTTGGTACGGCGTGAATCATGGGCAAGCTAGATCTCAAAG
>Ga0172375_10002892_pt1 | contig 26471 bp, 20 predicted proteins | sample LakKiv1m_FD_114537 | JGI IMG/M metagenome (GOLD analysis project Ga0172375, IMG submission 114537) | Freshwater microbial communities from Kabuno Bay, South-Kivu, Congo - kab_092012_11.1m | ecosystem: Environmental > Aquatic > Freshwater > Lake | place: Democratic Republic of the Congo...
ACCGATGGCAAGGAAGTAGTATTCCAAGTCGCGGAAGGTTATATCCAATGGCAGTATGTCGGAGATGAGACCTGGAACAACCTCGTAGAAATAACCACACTTAACGGGGCAGCAGGCGAGTCGGCTTACGATGTTTTCATCAAGTCTCATCCGGAATACCAAGGCACAGAAGAAGAATGGCTGGATGATTTGCTAAACGGTCGGTTGGGGGATCGATATACCGTGACATTCGAGTCACATGGTGGATCTTTTATTCTTTCTCAATCTGTAATAAAAGGAGAAAAGATTACAAAGCCGAGCAACCCAGTGAAGATTGGATACAAATTCTTGGGTTGGTATTATCAAGATGAACTTTGGGTGTTTATCGGGTATCCGGTGACATCAGACATGACTTTGGATGGAGTATATGAACCACTAAATTATGGCATTACATATAAATTGGATGGAGGAACATTTGCAGAAATCACTCCTCCCACATCCTTTTCAATTGAATCGGAAACTTTTTTAATACCCGAACCAACCAAAGAAGGATATGTTTTTGCAGGATGGACATATGAAGGACAAGACATCCCCGTTCATAATATCAGCATTACACAAGGTAGTACTGGATCTATTGAGTTCACATCCCATTGGATAGACTTAGCAACTTTGTCATTTGACGCGACTGTGACTGACGAACCGACTGGGATAATCATCAATACAATCTATTTTTTGACCATTTATGAAGACGATACTTTCCTATTGGTCACTGGTTCTATTTATACTGATGGCACAATTACATTCGTGGCCGATTATGGAATCATTGTGTACTTGGAAGCCTATATTCTAAAACTCGACTTTCCAAATGAAGAATCGACCGACCTCTTCGTGCTAGTTAATGGAAATTCAATGATTTTCTGTAATGAAGACGGAAGTCCGATTGAAATATCCAGCCCCCAACAGGAAGGTGCTTATACGATTGGAGACTTTACATCCGAGGATTTGAAAATAGGATATGGATATTATGACTTATCGTTCTTCCCTAACGCTGATTCTCTTCATTCGTTATACGAGAAACTGCTAATTGATTGTCAAGATTTCTCAGAAATGACAGAAGACTATGAAGCAGACGATGGAACGAATCTACTAAACGCATACTCTATGAGCCAGTATGATTTGACCACAGATGAAGGATTGATGGTATTCAAGGTTTTCATTCTGGATCACCCTGAATTCTTCTGGTTATCAAATACCTTGAACATATTTGGAGATTCATTGAACGTATACATCACTCCAGAATATCAATCTTACCAAACAAGATTGTCCGTATATGACGGACTTATGGCAATGATCAATGAACTGGATGAGGTAATCACTATTGATATGGGTGACTTGAATATCGCTTACTATCTGCACAACTACATCATCTCGCGGATTGATTACGCATACGAGTCGGATGGCGTGACGCCTCAAGACGATTATTGGGCACACAATATAGAGGGAGCTGTCTTGTCCAAAGGTGCGGTTTGCGAGGGATACGCGGAAACATATAAACTATTGCTTGATTATTTCGGGATTTACAACATCCTGGTCACTGGCGAATCCGGCGGAGAAAGTCATGAGTACAATCTTGTGGACATTGATGGATCATTCTATGTGATTGATTTGACGTGGGATGATCCTGGAAATGATGAAATCTCTGTAACCTATTTGGGAATGGGGTATCCGTCGATCATTCTGACACACACATTTGACACGTCGGATGAACTAGGCCTTGACTACCTGTATCACTTGCCTGTCATTTCTGAAGATGACATCATGCTTGTAAACATGATATACAACGGATATGATGTGGGATGGTATGTGTCAATTGACTCGGCATTCGATGAAATGACCGATCCAAATGGTCAATATGAATTGCGGTTGCATGAATACTCACGAGTGGGAACATTGCTGTTATTGTCATCCTCAATTCGTGATTTCACGCTTCCAGAAGGAGACATGCCGATTGTACAAAAAATTTTGATAATCGGGATATTTTGTGATTTGGGGGGAGGTTACACAAGTACGAGTACCATCCGGATGCAAGGCGATGTGACACTTCATTCCAATTTTTCAATGACGAATCTCAATATTCAATCTGAAGAAGTACATTCGATTGATTTCAATGGCTATACCGTTTGTCTTTTTGGGCAATCATTGATAATGGGCTCCAACGTGAATCTCCAAGGTACCGGAAACTCCACGCTATCATATACGGGCACAATTTTATCTTGCAGTATATATGGGAATGTTGAATTAAGTGTGCTTGAAATAAACGGTTCTTTCGTCCAGTATCGAGGGCAGAGTATGGTTATTGGTGAACTGTTTGAAAAATCAATTGATGGTGAAACATACGGAACCAAATATAATGGAATATTATCGTTAAGTATTGGAGCGAGTTATCTTGAGATAGGTACGGTCACAACCGATCATAGTGGGTTACTTGACATCCAACATGCAAAGAATGCCCAAATTTCAATTGGACAAGTCGTCTGTCCAAGTGGGGCATGTAATATCACAGTTAAGGTTTTTGACATTTCAGACCTTCCGTTTGTTCAAATCGAAAATGAAATTAATTTTATCCTATCTTATGTTTTCATTGAAGATGTCACAATAATCTGGACCGACCTAAACGGAGTGGAAGTCTGGAGAGAAGACTATATGGTTAATTTGTTTAACTGTGGGAATCAACCATTATTTCAAATCAACGGAATACAAGTGGGGCAGTATATCATATATGATCAAGGAAACAACGTGACCCCGTTGTATGCAATTGACCAAGATGGCATTGTTTATCGAGACAAGAACGAGTACATAGAAATCGAAGAAAATAAGTTAATTAAAGTCATTATTTGGAACGACAACGATTCAAATACATTTGTAGTACCAGAGGGCGTCACCTCTATAGGGCCTTATGCTTTCTGCGATTCATATCATTTGGTAGAGATTTTTCTTCCTTCCACGCTTGAATCAATCGACGACTTCGCCTTTAACTCGTGTTTCGAATTGATATCAATAACCCTTCCAAATTCTATTACATCAATTGGCGCTTGGGCGTTTTCAAATCTATACAATCTTCATGAAATCATTATTCCTTCAAGTGTGATAAATATGGAAAATGATGCTTTTGTCATCGTTGGATCCGATATTGATATATTTATTGAGCATGATACCATACCCGAAGGATGGTCTGCCGAATGGATCTGGGTTTTGGACGATAGTGAAGTATCAATTGTATGGGGATATGGGAAATAATCAATCGGTTTTCCTATATGATCCTCTAGGGATTAGAATGGATTTTAATCAGTGGGTAACCTGTGATATCATATGGGTACAAACTGAGGAGATGAACCAGCCCCACCATAGGAACCCCCTTCCCACCATTTTGGTGGGAATTTTCATTTCTTGAATGGGATAACCGAGTCGACGGGGATAACAAATAGAACGCCTAAGCTTCGCCAGTGTTTATAGGGGTGCTGTAAGAACAAGTAGGGGTGCTGTAAATTATGATGGGGTGCGTAATTGAATCAAAATTGGTAGTCTTGCGCATATTCAAAGCATAGGTTTGATACAATCGTATCAAGCCTTTTTTCTTTGCAGAAAGGGAGGTTTTTCCCTATCTGCCAATTTCCGAATCACTTTATTGAACCAAAATCGGAGTTTTTTCTGGACTGATATCTTTCCCCTGACTAACCATTTATACGATTACCCAACCATTTGACGATTACCTATTTCAATGGATTTTCCCTATCTTCTAACTTCATCAAACGCATGAAAACACTTAAAATCCGCCAACTTCCACCAGCGGGATTTCAACCCCCGCATCGATAAGCATTCCTTTTCCGACAAACTTAGCTAACATCGAAGTTAAGATTTTAGTACCACTAAAAAAATCAATTACCTTAAAAACCGTTCGGAAACGTATAAAATCGATTAAAATATAAAAAAAGTCCGTTTCAAATCCCTATTCATGATATAATATCATCCAAAGGTGGCAAAAATAGATGAAAAAATTCTCGCGCGAAAAATATTTATCGAAATTAAGACCATTCTATCAAGACACTGGTATGTTGAAAATCATTACGGGTGTAAGAAGATGTGGAAAGTCGTGTCTGCTTGAGACAATTGCAGATGAACTATTAGCCAAAGGCGTTTCTCAAGACCAAATCATTTTTATTCATTTAGATAAAAGACCTTTTAAATCCATGAAAACAGCAAGTGATTTGGAACTGGCAATTGACAAACTTTGTAATAACAAAGAAGGAACCAAGTATCTCTTTTTGGATGAAATTCAAAATATCGTTGGGTTTGAAGAAGTGGTCAACGCCTTTCGCGAAGAGGGAGACCATTCAATTTTCTTAACCGGAAGCAATTCCTATCTCTTGTCTGGAGAATTGGTGACAAAACTTACGGGTCGCTACATTGAAATTAAAATGACAACGTTAACCTTCGATGAATATCTGGATATGAAACGATACCTGAAGAAGGAAATTAATACGAATTTGGATGAAGAGTTCGCTTCATATGTCGTTGAAGGTGGATTTCCGAAAAGTTTAGAATATGATGATTTGTCAACGAAACGGACCTATGTCCAAAGCGTTATTGGCGAGATATTTGACAAAGACATTAAACACAACAGAAAAATAAGAAAGAAAAGATTGTTCGATGAAATCATGCGCTACATCATTAACAATTTTGGCGCAACCTCTTCGGTTGGATCCCTTTGTGATTATCTTAATGCCTCAAAAAATGAGAATGTTAGAAAAGAAACGGTTTATCGATATATTGAGCAGTTAGAAAATTTGCGTATTGTCGAAAAATGCACCAGAATTGATCAAAAAAGCAAAAAATCACTTTTTGGTAGTGAAAAATATTACTTAACTGATCTCAGTTTTTATTATCTATCGAACACGGATAATCGCATCAATTATGGACCCGTTCTCGAAAACATCGTTTATAACTATGTAAGAAGTATGAATTATCAAGTGAGTATCGGAAAAATTGGAAAGCTAGAAATCGATTTTGTATTACGCGATCAGAAGCTTGATTATTCCTATGTTCAAGTTGCCAGGACAATTAGCAATGAAAATTATAATAACGAGGGACACAACCTCACAGAAGAGAGAGAATACCGTCCATTAGAAAAAATTAACGACAATTATCCCAAATATCTTTTGACCATGGATAGACTAATCCAAAAAAGAAGTGGAATCATCCACGCCAATTTGGTGGAATTCATTGCTAACAAAAAAACGTTCTAAAACGGTCAAATCTGTCAAAAAGATCAATTGTACTTGAGTGGTTATTATTCGTCTGGTAGCACATGATATCTAATAAATTGGTGTGGAAATTGACGAGTGGGTCGTAGTACTGTATGTATAGGTAGGAGTTAGTCTTTTTGTAGAGTTGACTGATGCAAGAGGACGGACATAAAAGGAGTGGAGAAATGGTGGAACCTTTGACGAATGCAGAAAAGCGTTGGATTAAGAGGTATTTAATCAGTGGTCTTGCGTTTTTGCATCTTGGTACCTTTGTTTTGTTTTGAATCCATTGATTTTATATTATAATAACACTCAAATTCCAGAAAATTTAGGTCTATTACTAAATCTGTATCCAATCGGCGTTTGATAATTCAACGTCGAATGGATTCGCTTCCGATTGTAAAAGAGCTCGATATAATCGAACAGATCGGCTTCAACTTCTTTCAAGTCAAAGTAATTCCTCCGATAGATTTTTTCCTTCTTCAGTTGTGCGAAGAAACTCTCAACACAGGAGTTGTCATAAGGACAACCGCCTCTAGACATACTGCCTCTCATCTTGTTTGCTACCAAAGCGTTTTGGTACCCAGCACTTGCATATTGCGTGCCGCGATCGCTGCGGAAGATGGTTCCTTCGGTATCCGGATACCGTCCGATCGCTTCTCCGAGTGCTCGCTTCACGAGTTCCGTATCGATTTTGAGACTGGTCGCATAACCGATCACTTCGCGATTATACAAGTCTAAAACAACTGCTAAATAAACCCAACCGATTTTTGTCTTGATGTAGGTGATGTCTCCCACCTATACGACATTGGGAGCTTCCGGACGAAAGTTCTGTTTCACGAGATCTTCCTGATAGGGATTCGTTTCCTGATGATGACGGTACGGCTTATACTTACGTTGCGTGACCGAATAGAACCCGTGCTGCCGCATGATGCGGCGCACTTTCCATTCGCTAACCGCGATGCCTGCGATCCGCAGTTCCCTCATAATCTTCCGACATCCGTAGGCGTCGTCGCTCGCATGGAATGCTTCCTCGATTCGTTGGACCAGTTCAAATTCTTCCAATCTCCTACCCGTCCGATTCTCTTCCTGGATTCGCCATTGGCAATATTGCTTCTCGCCGACTCCCAGCACTTTGCACATCTTTCGCACGCTGTAGCGGGAGTCGAGGCGTTTCATCGCCTCGCATTTCAATCGCGTGCTCGCATAAAGATGTGCAGGGATTTTTTTTGGATCTCGACATTCTCTCTTTCCTCGATCAATTCTTTTTCTTTTTGTTTGAGACGATTCTCGATTTCTCATAGCTTTCGTTTCATGTCTCCTGGATCTTGCACCCGCGTTGCTCGTTCTATGGTCTTCGCAACGATGGGACTGGGCAGGTTATTCTTGCGTCGATACTCTCTGACCCACTTGCACACGGTATTGGCATCGATTCCAAGTTCTTCTGCGACCGCTGTCGCTGATTTTCCTGAATTCAATATATAGAGAACCGTTCGTTCTCTCATTTCTTCGCTATATTTCGAATTATTACTTGGCATGGTTTATCGTCCCTTCAGTTTGTACCCATATGATATCATAGGCTACCCACTGATTAAAAACCATACCAATCCACACAGAAATCCGGCAATCCGGACCGGGGTTTCACGAACCGTGAACAACACTTGACATTCGCTCTGTTCGTGGTATAATTTTTTCTCGGTGCGTCCGCTCGACGGATACGCCCGGAGCGTTTTTCCATGACATCGAAAGTCACCTTATCGGGGATCTCGCGCGACTTTGGCGAATTCCTCGTCCCTGATTATTATCGTCGTTTTTCCTGCAAGGGAGCCTCCTGCCGGAACACCTGCTGCGCCGGATGGACCGTCACGGTACCGATGGACCAGTACTTCGCCCTCTTCGGTCTGTCGTGCGACGCGGACCTCCGTGAGTCGCTCGACCGCGCCTTCCTGCCGGTCCTCCATCCGACCCCGGAACGCTATGCCGAGATCCGCCGCGACCACAAGGACCGCTGCCGGCTCCTGAGCGAAGACGGTTGGTGCTCACTCCACGCGCGATGCGGCGAAACCGCTTTGCCATCGGTCTGCCGCTATTATCCCCGTGGTCCGCGCATCGATCCGATGCCCGAGTCCTCGTGCTCGAACAGCTGCGAGCGAACCCTCGAACTGCTGTTCGAGCAGCCGGCTCCGCTTGCCTTCGAGCGTCTGCCGCTGTCGTTCCAGATGCCGCTCGAGAGGTCAGGACGGCCGGATCCGGATCCGGTCTTCTATGCCCGTGTCCGCGGATTCTGTCTCACGATCCTGGCGGACCGGTCATACTCGCTTCCGACTCGGATCCTGATGGTGGGGAAGCTTCTTTCCATTCTCCAGCATGACCGCGACGCCGATCCGGCGACGCTCGACCTCACGGTTCCTTCCTATCCACGCGACGTCCCCGGTACCTACCGGACATTAATGAACGTCGCCCGCTGGTTCATCGATAACAACCAGACGATTTCGGCGTACTGCGAAGGCATCGCGTCGTACTACGAGGATGGCGAAGTCGAATCGAAGTACCGGTCGGCACGGACCCATTTCGAAGCCGTCCTGCCCGACCACGAGATTCTGTTCGAGAAGATGCTCGTCAATGACCTGTTCTTCCGGCAATTCCCCTTCCGGGACCGCTCTGCCTTCCTCGACGAATCGTTCGTCGCCCTCGCCGGGACGTATGCGTTCATCCGCTATCTGGCCTTGAGCTTGATGCGCACGAAGTCAGATTGCGAGGAATTCATCGACATCATGGCGGCGACCTTCCGCGTCGTCGGCCACACGCGTTTCGACAGAAACATCGCCGCGCTGCTGCGGGATGAGGAGGTTGCCTCGTTCGACGCGCTCGCGACGATGTTGCAGGCTTGATTTTCCGATCTGATTTGATCGGATCCATGGCTGCTGGAACCGTCTCGCGTCGACGCTGGCGCTCCATCGGAAACGCACGTCTCTTTCGGAACAGGACGCCCTCAACAACGAAATGCCCCGGGGGGGGGAATCCCCGAGGGCATTTTTGATTGGCGCGATGCGTTACTTCTGCGGTTCCGGCTGCCGCGCTCCGTCCATGGCGTGGCGGAAGATCATGCGGATGTCGTCTTCGCTCATGAACGGATAGAATGCGTCGATGTCGATTGCCGAACCGCCGGCGCAAAAATCTTCCGCCATGCGGTGCATGGTCGCGTCGGAGACGAACGGCAGGAACATCGCGACGTCCTTGCCGTCCTTGAGTCGGGCGTGGAACAGCTCGTCGAGCGCGGTTTCGTCGATGAACGGCAGCATCGGCCCCAGATCCAGGCCTTCGACGGTACCTTCGCACGCTTTCCTGAAGAGGTCGGTGAACGTCTTGGCGTCCATGAACGGATAGAGCGGGACCAGGTCGATCGCATGATTCCCGTTCATGTACTTGTCGACGACGCCGGACCAGAGCGCGTCGCTGACGAAGGGTGCGAGCGATACGTAGGAGCCCACCTTGTCGAGTTCCGCGAGAAAGACGGCGTTCACCGTCTCTTGATCGAGGAAGGGTGCGACGGCACAGAGCGACACGCCTTCAAATACTCCGGTGGGAGACTCCTGGATCTTCCCGAGGAGTTCCCCGAGTTCTTCACGCGTCAGGAACGGCACCATTCTCATCATCTGGATTTTCATCTTTTTTTCTCCTTCTTGTTCAGATATCGTTGTTCCTCGGGCATCAGTTTCGGCCACAGCCGATGCAGGTCCGTCACGAACACGCCGTATCTGACGGCTTTGAGCACCATCATCCGTTCGGTATTGGAAAACCGGTAGAATACATCGGGCAGGTTCACCTTGAGCGTGCCGTCGACGATTTTCCTGACGATGAAGTTGCGGTCATGGCCGCGAAAGATGTCGGTTTCGTCCACCTTCACGACTTCGTCCAGGCACAGCAGTTCCTCGAAGGACGTGCCGAACAGCCTGCCGAGTTCGATCAGGTTGTCCACCGACGGCAGCGTTTGCCCGAGTTCCCAGCGGGAGACCGCCTGCCGGGTGACATAAAGTTTTTCCGCGATTTGATCCTGTTGATAACGATGCGCGGTCCGCAGGTCGCGGATCTTGTTGCCGATCGCAATGAAATCGAGCATGTCATCGCCTCCGTCACTCTCATTGTAACAGCCGGTCTCCGGTTTGTCACGCAAGCATTGGTTGCATGCATCGACCATCCCGCACATCCATCCCGTTCCGGATCCGCATGGAATCCATGCTTCATCATGGTGAAGTGCGATACTCTTCCGTCGAGAACAACTTTCAGGACCGATGCCGGAGCAAACACGAGCATCTCGGTTTACAGGACGGCATGGATCCGATATACTAGGGCCATGGAAGTCGAAAGGAAAGTGCGAACATGCCGCTAACGAATCCCAAGGTCGACGATCACGTGCGTGACGCGAAGAAATGGCGCGAAGAACTGGCAGCGTTGCGGGAAATCATCCTCGCCTGCGGGTTGACCGAAGAACTGAAGTGGGGAGCGCCGTGCTACACGCATCAGAACGGCAACGTCGCCATCCTCTACGAACTGAAGGAGTCCGTCGGCGTCGGATTTTTCAAAGGCGCGCTGCTCGACGATCCCGCGGGGATCCTCAAGAAGCCGGGCGACAATTCGCAGGCGGTGCGCATGATCAAGTATAGAAGCGTCCCGGAAATCGCCGCATCGGAACCGGTCCTGAAAGACTATGTCAGGCGCGCCCTCGACATCGAAAAGGCCGGACTTCAAGTCGACTTCAAGAGCAAGTCCGAACTCGTCTATCCCGATGAATTCCAGCAGGCGCTCGACGGCGATCCCGCCCTGAAAGCCGCATTCGAAGCCCTGACCCCGGGTCGGAGACGCGCGTACAACCTCTATTTCTCGGCACCCAAGCAAGCCAAGACGCGAGCGTCCAGAGTGGAGAGTTGCGTGGCGAAAATCCGCGACGGAAAAGGCATCGCCGACTAGGCCTGACATCGTCAACATGAAAACGACGATAAAACTGCAAGCAAGGAGGATTCCGCCACGGATCCTCCTTTTTTGATTTGATGGGCCGGATTCGGCCGATCATCTTGGCCCTCATCGCCGGATTTCTCCGGTTCGTCTTTTTCAGCGCGCGAGTTCAGGGTATAATGATGGTGTTGCGGCCCGGTTCAGGGATCGACGGAGGCAGTATGAAGAGCAGGAGCAAACTCAAATTCGACGACGCGACGATCGTCAGGCTGTTCGAACGCGCCGGAATCCCCGGCGCTGGGAACATCACGCCGCTCGGCGCCGGCGAATTCAACAGCATCTACGCGGCCGACGCCGGCGGGAAGGCATACGCCGTCAAGATCGCCCCGGCGGACGCATCGCGCACGCTGACCTATGAAACCGACATGATGCGCCAGGAAGTCGACTATTACGCGCTGATGCGCGACCGGGCCGGAATCGACGTGCCGGCGATTTATTTCAGCGATTTTTCCTCTTCGCTGATCCCCGCCCCCTACTTCATCATGGAGCGGATCGACGGGACGTCGGTCGACAGGGCGGATCTCTCCAGTTCGGAGCGGTCCGACGTCGAACAAAAGACGGCGGAACTGGTCGCCAAGCTGCACGCGGTCCGGGGCGAACGGTTCGGATATCGCCAGAACGGGCTCCACGATGACTGGCATCTCGCGCTGTCGGCGATGGTCGAGAACCTGATCGGGGACTGCCGCCGATTCGCGAGAAAGACGAAGAACGGGGACAGGCTGCTCGCCCTCGTCCATGCGAACCGGGCTGTCCTCGAACGGGTCGAGAGCCGGCTCATCAATTTCGACGCTTGGGCGCCGAACATCCTCTGCACGCGCAAAGGCGGCGCCCTGCGGCTCGTCTGGATCGATCCGGAACGCAGTCTCTGGGGTGACAGGATCGCCGATTTCGTCTGCCTGGAGTTCATGACGATGTCGCTCGACGGGAAGGCGCGGTCGCTTTCGGCCTACAACCGGGTAAGCGATGCGCCGATCGCGGTCGGGGCCGGCGAGCGCATCCGCTTCGCGCTCATGCTCGGCTATCTCGGCCTGATCATGGAAGTCGAGAAGTATGCGCGATATACGCCGTTCCATTTCGGATGGTGGCGGAACGTCGCCGCCTGCCGCCTGCTGTTCCGGCATTGCTTTGCTCAGTTCGCGGAGTCGTCCGCACCGGGTGGCGCGGCTCCGATACCGCCGGGCCGCGATCAAACCGATGCATCGGGTTCCTGAATCGGAATCGAACCCGGTCCGACCGCATTCTTTCACGTTTCGATACCCAAGCGGCGCGATTTGTCATATAATGGATAGTAATAGCGTTTCAGGATGAGGAGAACCATCATGGCACGACACGAATTGCGTAAAAAACTGGCCTTTGCCTCAGCGGACATCTTCGGCGGAGGATCGTTCAACATCATCAATTTCCTGCTGCCGGGGTTCCTGGCATTGACCGTCGGCATCAATCCTTTCTGGATCAGCTTCATCATGCTGGTCGCCCGCGTCTGGGACGCCGTCACCGATCCGGTGATGGGATACATCTCCGACCATACGAAGTCGAAGCTCGGCAAGCGCCGGATCTATCTCGTCGTCTCCGCACCCCTCGTCGTCGTTGGCATGTATTTCCTGTTCTTCCCGTTCGACTTCTCCAGCGAAGGCCTCCGGGTGGTCGCCGTGCTCCTGTCCTACCTCGTCTTCACCGCCATCCAGACGAGCATCATGATCCCCTACTATTCGCTGTCGAGCGAAATTTCGAGCGATTACCAGGAGCGGGCATCGTACAACTCCTACCGGCTCGGCTTCAGCATCTTCGCCTCGATCCTCTGCGTCGCCGTCCCCGGCATCGTCGTCTCCCTGTTCGACGATGCGCGCGTGGGATATCAGGTGATGAGCCTCACGTTCGGCTTCTTTTTCGGATTGAGCGTGCTCTTCACCGGCCTCTTCGCGCGGGAGGAGATCACGACGCCGACGGTCACCACGAAGCTGTCGATCCGCGAACTCGCGAAACCCTTGAAGCTCCGCCCCTTCCGCCAGTACCTCGGGATGTTCCTCGTCCTGCAGATGTCGATGGCGATCATGAGCGGTCTGTTTTTCTTCTACGTCGACTTCTACGTGACGAAGGACATCACCGCCGCCGGGGGCGAGACGATGGTCGGCCTCATCGCGGCGGCGCTGATGTTCTCGATGCAGATCGTCGCGCTGCCGATGTACCTCTTCATCATCGCCAGGAAAGGCAAGACGTACGCCTATCGCTTCGGCGCTGTCCTCTGGATTGCGACGGCGATGACGCTTTTGTTCATCCCCGCCAACGTCAGCCCCTGGGTCATCTACGTCGTGGGATCGCTGATGGGACTCGGGATCAGCGGACCGGGACTCGTCCCCCACACGATGTACGGCGACGTGGTCGACGCCGGCCAGATCAAATTCGGCGACCGCCTCGACGGCCAGATGAGCGGATTCACCAACTTCATCAACAAGGTCGCCCAGGCCGTCGGCCTCTCGCTCGTGATGTCGATCATCGGACTCGCCGGATTCCAGTCCCAGGACCTGACGCTGCCCCCGATTGTCAGCCAGCCGGATGACGCCATGCTCGCGGTCCGGATCATCATGGCGGTCGTCCCGCTCCTCTTCATGGGGATCGGCATCGCCATCTCGCTCAGGTACCGGATCGACGGTGCCATGCAGAAGGCGATCACGGAAGCGATCCGGGGCGACGCGTCCGAGCGGGATGCGCTGGTCGCCCGGCTTTAGGCCATGAAGCGCCCTAACTGGCTCCTGTACGCCATCCTCGGATTCCTCGTCCGCATCTACGCGTTCCTCAAGGGACAGCGCATCGCGAGGACAACGAAGATCAAGGGACCCGCGATCGTCCTGTCCAACCATACTTCGTTCCATGATTTCATCTATACCGTCGCCGCCGTCTATCCGCGCCGCGTCAGCTTCATGGCCGCGGGCAAGATGTTCTACGATCCGCTCCTCGGCTTCTTCCTGAGGCTGGCGCGGGCATTCCCCAAATGCCTCTTCCAAAGCGACCCGGTGTCGACCCTGAACGTTTTCCGGATCCTCCGCCGGAAGGGAATCGTGTCGATTTTCCCCGAAGGGCAGATCTCGCCGATCGGGGTGACCCAGCCGATCGCGCCGGCGATCGCCAAGCTGCTCGGAAAAGCCAAGGCGGACGTCTACGTCGTCAAGCACATGGGTGCCGGTCTCGTCAACCCGCCCTGGACCAAGAAGACCTTCGGAGGGAGGATCCTGACGGAAGTCGGCCTCCTCATCCCGAAGGAACGGCTCGCCGCCCTGTCGGAGCGTCAGATTCTCGAGACCGTCGTCGACGGCCTTTCCTTCAACGCATCGGCGTTCAACGCAAAACGACGCTGGACCTACCGGTTAAACGACATCAGGAATCTCGAAAGCGTCATCTACCTCTGTCCCGCCTGCGGACATGACGCGCTCGCCTCGGACCGGCACCGCCTCGTCTGTCCCGCGTGCGGGAACGCGATGGCCTATGACCGCTTCGGAACCCTGGGAGGCCGGCGCATCGACGTCCTCTATCATGCCCAGGAGGAGAAGATGGCGCTGGAGATCGAGACGAATCCGGCTTTCCGCCTCGCGGCGCCCGTGAAGCTGGAAAGCTATCGCGGCGACCGGGTGGCCGAAGTAGGCGCGGGCACGCTCGCGCTCACGCGATCCGGATACGTGTACGACGGCACGATCGACGGCGAACGGGCCACGCTCGCGTTCGATCCCCGGAACGTGCCGACGCTGCCCAGCGATCTGGGCAGGAACATCCAGATTTACGAAGGGTACGTCCTCTACCAGTTCGTGATCGAGGACGTCACCCTCCCGACGAAATTCGTGATCGCGGCCGAACATCTTCACAAGCGGTCGAATGCGGCTGCGGAAGGCGGGATCTGACCGTGCCGGACGGATCGCGAAGAACGGGAACCGCCGCGGCGGAGATCGTCCTCTGCGGCAGCTCGATCATGGAAGGATGGACGACGTCGGCCGCAGACCTCGCGCCGCTCCGGACCCGGAACATCGCCGTCGGCGGCACGCGGGTGGAGGACTGGGCCGCATGGGTACGGATGAAACTGGAACCGCTTCGTCCCGAGGCCGTCGTCCTCTACGTCGGTTCGAACAATCTGAACGGCGGCGACGACAGCGAGGACGGCATCGGCGTCGCGCGCAAGGCGGTCGCCCTCCTCGACGACATCCGCGGAAGACTTCCCCGCACGCGCCTGTATTACGTCTCCATTGCGCCGTCCATCGCCCGGAAGCATGTCTGGGGCGAAGCCGAGGCATGCAACCGCGCGGTCGCGGAGGCCGCCCGGACGCGCCCGCATCTTCGCTTCATCGACTGCACGGCTGCCCTCCTTGCGCCGGACGGATCGCTCCGGAAGGACTTCTACGTCGAAGACGGACTTCATTTCACGCCGAAGGCATATGCGGTCTGGAAAGCGGTCATCGGCCCCGTCCTCCATCGGGATCTCGGCTGATGCGCCTTCCGTCGAGAAAATGCAAAAAAAACGCGACGATCGTCGCGTTTTCTTTATGATGGATTCGTCCCGGGATGCGGACCGTGCGAAGTCAGAAGGGCAGATTCAGGAGAAAGGCGGACACGATCATCAGGACGGCGGAGGCGAAGACGAAGAGGATCGCGCGCGTCGGCCGCTGTTCCCGGATGCCGAAGGTGAAGACGAGGACTTCCAGGACGATGATGGCGGATACGACGAGGATGAGGAGATAGGGAAACAGGTCGGACGTGACGATCTCGAGCAGGCGGACGAGGACGAAGACGACGACCGTCGCGGCGAGATTGAGGAGTCCGATCGTCAGGAACGTGCGGGGTTTCCGGAAGCCGAAGAGAAAGAGGATGACCAGTTCTGCCGCGATCACGACCATCGTACCCGCAGCGGATGCGAGCACTTTCCAGATGGTCGTGAGGACGGGGTCCGCAACCGGGCCGGGGGCGATGGTTGAGAACGTGTCGGCTTCGAGGGCGACGACCGACGTCGTGTCGTAGGTGATCTCCATGCAGGCTTTGGTGATCGTGACGGCGGGAGAGACGATCCGCGTGCCGTCGGCGAGGACGAGCGCGATCTTGAACGTGAAGGGACCCTCGTGGAGCAGGTCGAAGAGGACGACGTCGTCCGCGGCGTAGACGCCGTACTGGGACTCTGCGTAAAGCCGGTAGGAAGCGAATCCGTCGGCGTCGCGATAACCGTTCAGCGCATCCTCGTACAAGGCGGTATCGTAGTCGGCGGGCAGGAGGAGGGCGAGTTCTTCCGCGGTGCGCAGCGGCGCGGCTTCGCTTTCATGAAGCAGGTCGATCCAATAAGGCCCGGACACGTCGGCGACGGTGATCAGGATGTGCTTGTTGACGCTGAACCAGCCCGAAACGTTTCCGGCGGACAACAGGATGACGAGCGCGCAAAGACCGACCGCGAGAAGCTTCTGCAATGGTTTCATGGTGCACCTCCGTTCACTGTTCATTGTAATGGAATCGATGCCGGTTGTCAATCGAATGTGGAAATCCGCTGTGATTTCGACGGAACTTCGGGTAACGTATGGAAAACCCGATCCCTTTTGTGATACCATGAGAGCAATCGAGCATCACGCTGGAAGAAAGGGGATTTCACATGTCACTGATGACGTTCGTCTTCCGAATCATGGCAGGCAGGGGCGATGCCCGGCGCGACCGGGGGCTTTCGGCGCCGCCGGACATCGTCCGTCACGACGACATCGACTATGCCGGCGACGGCACCGCGGAGCATCGTCTCGACGTCTACCATCCCAAGGATGCGACGGGACGGTTGCCGACGATCGTCTCGATCCACGGTGGTGGATGGGTGTACGGCCGGAAGGAAATCTACCAGTTTTACGGGATGGACATGGTGCGTCGCGGCTTTTCTTTCGTCAACTTCAATTATCGTCTCGCTCCCCGGACGACCTATCCCGCGCCGCTGTTCGATACGAACGCCGTCTTCGCATGGCTTGCGGATAACGCCGCTGCCTACCATCTCGATCCCGGCAACGTCGTGCTCGTGGGCGACTCCGCGGGCGCGCAGCTCGCTGCCCAGTACGCGACCATCGCTTCGAATCCGGCGTACGCCCGTCGGTTCGCCTTCCGCGTCCCGGAAGTCAAGATCCGGGCGCTCGCGCTCAACTGCGGCGTCTATGAACCCCTGAAGCTGATGGCCGGCAGGAACGGCAGGCCGTGCGGCATCGTCCGCGACTACTTCGGAAAGCATCCCGAACGCCTTCGCGACGAGATCGACGTGGTCGCGAACCTCACCGCCGCCTGGCCGCCCGCATTCGTGATGGTGAGCGTCAACGACACGATCACGCCGATGAGCGACGTCCTCGTGGAACGGCTCCGCGCCTTGAACCTACCCCACGTCTTCCGCGCTTACGGACAGACCGACAGGACCTGCGGGCACGTCTTCCACGTCGACATCAGGAAGGCGGAAGCCGCCCGCTGCAACGACGACGAGGCCGCCTTTTTCCGGACGCATCTCCGGCCGGAGTGAGGGCGCCGACGCACGAAATGTTCCCAAACGCCGTCTTTTCTCGCGCCCGCCGTTTACAAAGCAGGACGAACCGAGTATAATCCCTTCAAACATCCGACATCGAATACGGACAACGACAGCGATTTCGGACCTCGGAACGCCGTTTGACGGCAGCGATCCGATCCGTCGCGGGGAGGTGGATTCCATGAAGAAGGCCGCGATTCTGATCATCGTCCTGCTCTTTCTTACCGGATGCGGGGAGGCGGAGCGGGACCCCTATGACTCGTCCAACGACGTCTACGTGTTGGACCTCGTTCTCGACACCGAACAAAACGCGCTTTCCGTCGAGGGCGAACTGTATTACAAAAACGACGACCATGATCTGGACGAGCTCTACGTCATGATCGATCCGAACGCCTACAATCCCGGTCCAGACGCCCGCAACGTCGTCTTTTCCTATGTCCGGATCGACGGCGAGGACGTCGCCTACGACATCACGGGCGAAGACGGCACCGCGCTCCACATCGCACTCGGCACGACGCTTTCGAAAGGCGAACGCATCTCCATCACCTTCCGCTACCGCTTCCGCTACTGGGATTTCGACCGAATCGCCGCGTATGGCGATTACTACCTGACGATGTTTTTCTACCCTCGCGTCGCAATGTATGACGACGCCGGGTGGAACGTCGAACCTTATTCCTTCCGGGGCGAGACGTACTACAACAAGATCGGCGACTACCACGTCACGCTCGACGTGCCGGAGGATTACCTGGTCGCCTGCGGCGGGAAGCTCTCAGGGAAGGAGACCGCCGGCGGCAGGACCGTCCTGGAGTATGAACTGCTGGATGCCCGCGACTTCTCCTTCAGCGCGTCCTCCCTCTACCGCCAGTACGAACGGACCGCAGACGGCGTCGATTTCTCCATCTATGCGGCGCGGGACCTGTCCGCCGCGGAAGTCGAAGAGTCCTTCACCTACCTCACGACCACGCTCGCGGTGATGGAACGCGACATCGGCGACTATCGATACGACCATTTCACCTTGGAATACGGGAATTTCTACGGCATGGAGAGCAGCGGCGTAATCTACTGCTCGATGGACATCCTGGAGGGAACGGTCGTCCACGAACTGATCCACCAGTGGTTCTATTCCATGATCGGGAACGACCAGGCGGACGAATCCTTCCTCGACGAAGCGCTCACGACCTACGCGACCGCGTTCTACTATCGGGAACGGTACGGCATGGGCGGCTACAACGGCTATCTCGACTACCGGACCAGCCTGAAACCGGAGTTCGCGGAGAAATACGCCGCCAACCTCGGCGTGTCGCTCCTGCGCCAGGTGGACGACTACGGCGAGTACTACGGCTACCTGATCTACTACCACGGACCGGCGATGTTCCGCTATTACGTCGACGAATTCCTCGCCGGCGACATCGACGCGATGGCGGCGATCCTCGGCGTCTATTACCGCGAAAACGTCTTGAAGATCGCCACCCTCGACGGATTCCTCGACCTGCTCGAACGCGAGAGCGGCGTCGACGTCACGAAAGAATGGTTTGATCTGCAGCTGAACGAATTCCAGGATTTCGACAACCGTCCCTGAGGACGAAACCGGACTCCTGAAAGCCAAACCGACCCGAGGTGCCCCATGAAACGATATTCCTATCGAGAAGAACTGCGCGGACCGCGAGTCGGCGTGGGAAACATGAAGCTCACCCATCCGCTCGTGAAGCTGTTTTTCCGGCTGAACCATGAGGCCGCCAAACGCTTCCGGCCGATCCTCGGCACGACGATCGCGAAAATCGCCGTCACCGGCCATGCGGGTGCGGTCCTGGACTGCCATGTGATCACGCCGGACCGCGTCGACGCGAACGCGCCGACGATCGTCTATCTCCACGGCGGCGGCTTTTTCGGCGGACTGGCGAAGATGATGTTCCAGAAGGCATGCTTCTACGCGGACGAACTGAAATGCCGGGTGTTCCTCCCCGAGTACCGCACGTCCTATCGGCACAAGTTCCCGATTCCGGTCGAGGACTGCTATCAGGCGGCGAAGCACGTGAGCGACCATGCGGAGGAGCTCGGCGCGAACCGCGACCGCCTCGTCGTCTATGGCGACAGCGCGGGCGGATGCCTCGCCAGCGCCGTCACGCTGATGGCCCGGGACCGGAAGGAATTCGTCATCCGCTACCAGATGCTGATCTATCCGGTGACCGACCATCTCCAGCAAGGCGAAAGCCTGAAGAAGTATCCGATGGCGAACTGGTCGACGTCCGCGAACCGGCAGATGTGGAATCTCTACCTGGGAGGGAAGACGCCGGACGACATCGGCTACGCCTCGCCGCTCCACGCGGACTCCCTCGCCGGTCTCCCGCCCGCCTACGTCGAACCGCAGGAGATCGACTGTCTCCATGACGAAGGCGTCGCCTATGCGGAGCGTCTGCGCGCGGAAGGCGTGCCGACGGTCCTGAACGTGATCAGGGGATCCTACCACGCCTTCGAGGCGGAGTATCCCTCCGCCTTCGTCCGGAACATCCTCAAGGAGCGATGCGACCGGATCCGGGCGTTCTTCGCCGGCCAGCCGTGAGGAGATCCGGTCGAAGAACACGAAGAAAAGGACGGAAACCGGGTTGTCCCGGATTCCGTCCTTTTTTGTTTGTTCATCGAACAATTATCTCGGAGCGACGCGCAAGTCGATCCAACCCTGCGGCGGACCGCCGCGACTAGAGCGACGCCGGTTGTGCTCCGGCGGGCGGCGGGGTCGAGACGCGGTCGAACTGGCTGTTGTAGAGGGAGGCGTAGAAGCCGTTCCGGTCGAGCAGTTCCTGATGGGTGCCGATCTCGACGATGTCGCCGTGGTTCATGACGAGGATCTTGTCGGCGTTGCGGATGGTGGAAAGGCGGTGGGCGATGATGAAGCTCGTGCGGTTCTGCATGAGTCGGTCCATCGCCTGCTGGATCAGGATCTCCATGCGCGTGTCGACGGAACTCGTCGCCTCGTCGAGGATGAGCATCTTCGGATTCGCCAGGACCGCCCGGGCGATCGTGACGAGCTGTTTCTGCCCGGAGGAGATGTTGGTGCTCTCCTCGTTCAGGATCGTGTCGTACCCTTCGGGGAGGGTCCGTACGTAGTGGTCGATCTGGGTGATGACGGCGGCTTCCTCGACATCCGCGTCGGTGGCGTCGAGACGGCCGTAGCGGATGTTCTCGCGGATCGTGCCGTGGAAGAGCCACGTGTCCTGCAGGACCATCCCGAACAGGTTCCGGAGATCATTGCGGCGGAACCGCCTGATGTCGGTGCCGTCGATCAGGATCGCGCCGCCGCTCACGTCGTAGAAGCGCATGAGGAGCTTGACCATCGTCGTCTTGCCGGCGCCGGTCGGACCGACGATGGCGATCTTCTGCCCGGGTTCGGCTTCGAAGTTGAAGTCGTTGATGACATCCTTGCCTTCCTCGTAGCCGAAACGGACATCCCGGAAACACACGCGGGAAGCAAGCGGAGCGGGATCCGCGGCGTCGACGGGGTCGGACGCCTCTTCCTGTTCCTCGAGGAGGCGGAAGACCCGTTCGCTTGCGGCGATCGCGGACTGGAGCACGTTGGATTGCGCGGCGATCTGCCCGATCGGCATCGTGAACGACCGCATGTACTGGATGAACGACTGCAGTTCGCCGATCTTGATCGAGCCGGTCGCGGCGTAATAGCCGCCGAGCACGGCGACGAGCACGTAGCCGAGGTTTCCGACGAAATTCATGATCGGCTGCATGATCCCGGAGAAGAACTGGCTTTTCCAGGCGGAACCGTAGAGTTTCCGATTCTGCTTTCCGAAGGTGGCGATCGCGGCTTCTTCGCCGTTGAAGGCCTTGACGATGAGATGGTTGCCGTACAGCTCTTCGACCTGGCCGTTGATCGCGCCGATCGAAGCCTGCTGCTCCTTGAAGTGGCGCTGCGACTTCTTCAGGATCGTGCCGATGATGCCGAACGACAGCGGCAGGATCAGGAGGGCGACGAGCGCCATCTGCCAGCTGATCGAGAACATCATGAAGCCGACGCCGAGGATCGTGACGGACGAGGTGATGAGCTGGGTGATTCCCTGCGTGAGGCTCTGGTTGATCGTGTCGACGTCGTTCGTGACGTGGGAGAGGACCTCGCCGTAGTTGTGGGTGTCGAAATACTTGATCGGAAGCCGGTCGACCTTCGCCTGGATGTCCTTGCGCATCCGGTAGGTGACGTCGTTGGCGACCTTGGTCATGATGAAGCCCTGGATGTAGTTGAACGCCGCGCTGAGCGCGTAGAGGAGAAGCATCTCGACGATGATCAGTCCGATCGCCGTGAAATCGATGTCGCCGGTACCGCCGATCCGTTTCAGGAGGCCTTCGACGAGCAGGGTCGTGGCGGTGCCGAGGATTTTCGGCCCGACGATCATGAACACGGTGGACGCGAGCGCGAAGAGGAGCACGAAGGCGATCTTGACGCGATAGGGTCTGAGCCGTTTCAGGAGTTTCCGGACGGTACCCTTGAAGTCTTTCGCCTTCGCGACGGGTCCCCCCATCATGCCGCGGGGACCGGGACCCATCATCGGGCGCGGAGCGGATGTCGTCTGGGATGCATGCGTGGAATGATCAGCCATGGACGAGTTCCTCCTTCGCCAGCTGGGATGAGGCGATTTCATAGTAAATGGGGCAGGTGTCGAGCAGTTCGCGATGCGTGCCGCGCCCGACGATCCGGCCTTGTTCAAGGACGATGATCTGGTCGGCGTTCATGATCGTGCCGACGCGCTGGGCGACGATGATGAGGGTCGCCTTGTCGGCGCCCGCCTTCATCGCCTGCCGGAGCTTCTGGTCGGTCTTGAAATCGAGCGCCGAGAAACTGTCGTCGAAGATGAGGATCGGGGCTTTCTTGGCGAGCGCCCGTGCGATCGACAGCCTCTGCTTCTGGCCGCCGGAGACGTTGGCGCCGCCCTGGGCGACGGGACCGTCGTATCCTTCGGGAGCCGCTTCGATGAACTCGGTCGCCTGCGCGACCGCGGCAGCCTGCCGGATTTCCTCGTCCGTCGCGTCCGGCCGGCCGTAGCGGAGGTTGGATGCGATCGTTCCGGAGAGGACCATCCCCTTCTGGGGGACATAGCCGACGGCATTGCGCAGATCGCGCTGCGTCATAGTCCGGATGTCGATCCCGTCGATCGAGATGGATCCTTCCGTGACGTCGTAGAAGCGGGGAATCAGGTTGATGAGGGTGCTCTTGCCGGAGCCGGTCGAACCGATGATGGCCGTCGTTTCGCCGGGTTTCGCCTCGAAGGTGATTCCTTCGAGCACCTTTTCGTCGGCCTTCCCGAACCGGAAAGAAACGTTGTTGAAGCGGACGAGGCCGCGCAAGGGTCCGTCCGGACGGACGGGCTCGTCGGGATCGAGGATCATCAGATCCTTGTCGAGGACTTCGGCGACGCGGACGGCGGAGACTTCCGCCCGCGGGAAGAAGATGAACATCATCGAGATCATCAGGAACGACATGATCACCTGCATCGCGTAGTTCATGAAGGCGAGCATGTCGCCGACCTGGAGCGAGGAAGCGGCGACCTGGTTCGAACCGAACCAGATGATCGACACCATCGTGACGTTCATGATGAACATCATCGCGGGCATCATCACCGCGATCACGCGGTTGACGAAGAGGAGGGTCTTGGCGAGGTCGCGGTTGGCGCCCTCGAACGTTCCGGTCTCGTACTCCTGGTTACCGAACGCGCGGATCACCATCAGTCCGGTGAGCTGCTGCCGGGTCACGAGATTCAGCCGGTCGATCAGTTTCTGCGTCTTCTTGAACTTGGGGATGGCGAGGAAGAAGACGACGCCGATGAGGACGAACAGGGCGGCAACCGCGGCGGCGATGATCCACGTCATCGCCACGTTCGTCCGGAGGATCATGAGGATTCCGCCGACGGCGATGATCGGCGAATAGAAGAGCATCCGGATCGACAGGACGACCAGCTGCTGGATCTGGTTGATGTCGTTCGTGGTCCGGGTGATCAGGGAAGCGGTCAAGAACTCGTTGAATTCCTGGCTCGAGAACGATTCCACCTTCTTGAACACGGCCGCGCGCAAGTCGCGTGCGAAACCGGCTCCGATGCGCGACGAGAGGTAGGAGACGAGGATCATCGCGACGGCGGAAACGAGCGTGATCAGGAGCATTTCGAGACCCGTCATGAGGATGTACCGGATCTGGACCGACTGCATGTCGACGCCGATCTCCTCATAGTAGCGGGTGACGAGCACGACGCCCGTCTGTAGTTTCAGCATCGTGTCGACGTCGGCGGCACTCGCCTGCGCATTCGCGAGCAGGACCGGCCAGGCGGGATTCAGCTGCATCGCCGCGACGGCCTGGTAGAGTTCCGTCACGTCGAAATCTTCCGTGACGTCCAGACCGCCGCCCGCTTCCGATCCGCTCATCTGCCTTCCGACGTTGATGAGGACCCAGACGGATTCGCCGAACGCATCGTCGAGAGCGGCGCGCACGTCGTCCGTGACGTCCGCCTTCAGGCGGTAGAACGCACCAGCGGAGGTGTCGACGGCGGTGCCGTCGACCTCGAGGACCTCGCCGGGAAGGACCGGGACGTACCAGGTTTCGATCAGCGCCGCATCGGCGTCACCCGCAAGCGTCGTCACGAAATCGTAGCCGGCGTCGCTCAGCGCTTCGGGACTGGCGTGTTCGATGCCGCTCGACTGGATGCCGACATTGACGATGTCGGACAAGTAGCGCGGCAGGGCGAGTTCGGCCTGTGCCTGCGCATACAGGAGACCGATGGCGAGAAGCAGAGACAGAAGGAACGGCTTGAGATATTTGAGCAATCTGGTCATGTGGTTCGTTCTCCCTGTCGGATGCTGTCGTGTGTCGCGAGATAAGCGAGGATCTTGGCGAGGATGTCGTTCAGGCGGACGCTGTCGTCTTCGCCGAGGTGGAGCGTGAGATCCGCCATGAAGGCGTCCATGGTCTCGCCGACATGGCGGACGACGGTTTCACCCGCTGTGGTGACGCTGACGCGGGTGATGCGCGCATCGCCCGGATCCTTGGCGATGTCGAGGAAACCCTCGCGACGCAGCATCTTCACCATCTGCGTGGCGGCAGCGACCGTCACCGAAAACTCCTGGCTGATTTCCGTGATCGTCATCGGATGCCCGGAAGCCTTCCTGGAGATTCCGTAGAGCAGCATTCCGAAACCCTTCCCGTGATTGGTGACGTACTGCCGCCTGGTCATCACGCGAAGCTGCATCATCTTGTCCGACAATGCCCGGTTCAGTTCGTTCATGAAATCCCTCCGATACTTAAGCTACTTAACTAACCGTCTCGATTATACTTCATTTTCGAACAAATGCAAACAAAATCGCTCGGAATCTTGCCGGGCATTCCCGCCCGGGTTGCGCTTTCCTAGCAGCCATCAGGCGCTTCCGGCGAACAGCTGAGACACCTCTTTGAATAGTACCTTGACAGACATAGTACTTTTTGGTAAAGTGTTATGTGTGACATAGTACTTTGCCACCATCCATCCGATACGGAGGTATCCCTGATGAAAGTTGCCATCATCACCGATTCCGCGGCGAATCTGCTGCCGGAATACATCCTGAAACACAAGAACCTGTTCATCGTACCGCTGACGATCATGATCGACGGGAAAAGCTACCGCGACCAGACTGAAATCAGTGCCGACCAGGTCTATGCGAAACTCGATACCTCGACCGTCACGAGCAGCCTGCCCAGCATGGGCGACCTCGACCAGCTGCTCCATCGCCTGAAGGAAGAGGGATACACGGACATCATCGCGATCAATCTCTCATCGGGCCTGAGCGGGACGTATAATGCGTTCCGCCTGCTCTTCCAGGAACATCAGGAAATCCACATCGCCCATTACGATTCCAAGACGCTCGGCGGCGGGCTCGGCTACATCGTCGAATACGCGGTCGAACTCGTCGATGCCGGCAAGTCGGTCGACGACATCGTCCCCCTCCTCCAGCAGCTCCGATTCCACGACAGCCTCGCGATGTATACGATCAACACCCTCAAACACCTGCGCAAGGGCGGCCGCATCGGCAAGGTGGAAGGCACCATCGGCGACATCCTCCACATCAAGCCGGTCATCACCGTGAACGACGAAGGCGTCTACGTCACGCTCGGGAAGGCGTTCGGACTCAACCGCTCGCTGCTGACGATGAAGCACCTCTTCATCGACAAGTTCGGGGATGATCTGATGGACTTCACCGTGCATTACGGCAGCGATCGCCCGAAAGCCGTGGAACTCGCCGAGATGATGAAGCGCGAGTTGAACGTCCGCGAACTCACCGTCTCGCCGCTGACGCCCGTCCTCGGCATCCATACCGGGCCGGAGATGTTCGCCTACATCGGCCGCCGGGTCATCCTTTAACTTCTGTCACGAATCCGACCAAAAACGGCGACGACCCCCGATGCGGGGATCGTCGCCGTTTTCCGTTTCCGTTCATTCCGGGAAGATGGTTCCGGACGCTTTCGTCCTGCCTGCCCTGACCGTCCCGTACACGCCGATGAGGATCATCGCGCTGCCAACATAATGATACGGCATCAGCGGTTCGGAGAGGATCGTCGCTCCGGCGATGATCGCAACGATCGTCGACAGGTTCGAATAGATCGAGGAGACATGCGCGGGAAGCTTGCTCAACGCGAAATTGACGAGGAAGAAGCCGCCGATCGATGCCACGATCGCGAGGTAGAGGATCGGGAAGACGAAACCGGGATGGAGGAAATTCGTGACATAGGTGGCCACCCCGTCTCCGAACGCCAGCTGCACGAGATAGATCGCGTTGAAGACGACCGCGCTCGAAAGCATCATGAAGTACGTCGTCTCGTCGGGCTTCAGCGTCCGCGACGCCTTCCGCGAAAGAATGGTGAAAAAGGCGGCGGAGAGCACGGCACCGAACAGGAGCAGGAATCCGAGGATCTCGCCGCTCGAACTTTCGCCGGGCTTCGACATCTGGATGAAGAGGATGCCGGATACGCTCAGAAGGATGAAGACGACCTGGAGCGGTCGGGGGCGTTCTTTGAGAATCATCATGCTGAGAAGGGTGACGAAGATTGGGATGAGCGCGATCATCATCCCCGCTTCGCCGCTCGTCGTTTCCGCCAGTCCGTATGTTTCGAATAAGAAGTAGAGAATCGGTTCGCACAGCGCGACCGGGAGCCAGGCCTTCCAATCCCCCTTGCGGAACCGGATCGTCACGACCTTGAAGCGACGGAGGAGTTCGAAGACGAGAAACGCGATCAGGAAGCGATAGCTGATGAGCCCGACCGGACTGACGTAGCCGAGCGCGACTTTGGAGAAGAGGAAGGTGAATCCGAAGATGACGGCGAAGGCGACGCCGGCGAGATGGGCTGATCTGTTCATGGTCGCTCCTTTGCATGCCGATCCGACTTCTTTGCGGCCGAATTGCGCAAGGAAGTCACGACGATATTATACCATGCGAAACGCAGGAAACAATCCGGTTGAATGCTTTCGTCCGGTTCACCCGCATGACCGGATCCGAACGACGAAATCGTAAAAAAAAGCGGGGCGATCCCTGAAATGATAAGATGTTGGTAGACACATAAAGAACCCTTATGTGTTCATCAACATCTTTTTCTTTTGCTTTTTTTTGTGATTGTCCACTTTGTTTTTTTGGCATTGTTTCATTTAGGAAAC
>Ga0172375_10002893_pt1 | contig 26469 bp, 21 predicted proteins | sample LakKiv1m_FD_114537 | JGI IMG/M metagenome (GOLD analysis project Ga0172375, IMG submission 114537) | Freshwater microbial communities from Kabuno Bay, South-Kivu, Congo - kab_092012_11.1m | ecosystem: Environmental > Aquatic > Freshwater > Lake | place: Democratic Republic of the Congo...
GGCTTACTTTTAGCAGAAGAAACTCCTAATTTAGGCGATAAGCTGATCGCTTCGACCTTTAAAACCTTGGCCAAGACATTTGTAGCCTCAGCTGATATGGATAAATTAAAAACGGAGAATATCCGCAAATTGAATAAGATGAACGAGGCCAAGTTCAGAAAACGCTATGCTAAGGTTTACGCAACAGTTAAAGAGTTGCCTATCCAGATGAGGCTTAAATACGGGATTACCGAAGCGATGACTAAGGAGCAGGCGGTCCGCAGTATCGAATCAGTAAATAAACCGGATATTTACAGGTTGATCGATAATATTCCCGATGCATTTATTGTCGTTGAGTTCAGGCAATATCTTAGCCGGACTAAACAACAGATACAGGATAATAATTCGATTACCCAGGTTAAAAAATTATGGGGCAAGATGATAGCGAAGTCCGGAAATACCAAGCCATAAATCCCTTCGGTACCCCAAAATAAAGCTTGACAAGTTTAGAATAATATGTTATCTTTTAAGTGATAAGTAAGAAAAAAAGCACAAAGTTTGTGCGAGAAAAGGACAAAGGCGTTGAGAAACGCCTTTTTTTATTGTCCTTTTCATTTCAGGGTTTGAAAACTTAAAAGGAATGTTCCTTTAGTTAGCAAAGCTTAGCTAACAAATAAGGGTTTTCTTTTAGTAAAACAATGGCGTTTTACGCCGACTAAATCGGCGTAAAGCGCCATTTTTATTAAGGTCACAACTTACGAAGTGCAAGCGAAGGTAAGTTGTCTAACCGAAATAATCCCGAGCAGCTGGGGTGAAGCTTGGTTTAACCTGCTAGGGATAAATTTAGCTATGCATAAATCGGTTACAGAACAGATTAAAGCACTTTCCAAGATCAGTAAAGCCATTGCTTCCGACTCTTACTTAGATGATATTCTGCGCTTGATTGTTACAGTTACTGCAGAAGTTTTAGACTCGAATATTTGTTCTCTGATGCTGATTGATGAAAAAACAAATGAATTGGTAGTGCGCGCCACGCAGAGTATTAGCGAAGAATATAATAAAAAACCGCCTCTTAAAATTGGAGAGGGCATTGCCGGCAAAGTGGCTTGTGAGAATAAGCCTATTGCGGTAAAAGACGTGACTAAAGAAAAAGAGTACAAGCATAAAGATATCGCTAAGAAAGAAGGACTAAGCTCTTTATTGTGTGTGCCTATGTCCGTAAAAGGCAAAGTTATCGGCGTGATTAACTGCTATACTTCCAAACCATACAATTTTAGCGATGAAGAAATTGAAGTCTTGACGACCATTGCCAATCAGGCAGCGGTAGCTATTGAGAATACAGAATTGATGGTGAAGAGCAAGGTAATCCAGGAGGAGCTTGAGACGCGCAAAAGAATCGAGCGTGCCAAAGGCATCCTCATGCGAGATGAGGGATTAACCGAAGAGCAGGCATATTTAAAGATACGTAAATACAGCATGGATAACCGCAAGACAATGCGCGAGGTTGCAGAAGCGATTATCCTGGCGGCGGATATGAAACATTTAACAGGGGCTAAGTAGCTATTTGCTCATAAGGCTTTTAGGTACGCCTAATCCATGTGGGATTAAGTCAAACAAGATGAGCAAAGTAAAAAAGGAGGAGAGAGATGAATTTGGGAAGACCAAATGCGAATGATGCAACTGGGACGTTCAATCGTTCCAAAAATGTAGTTCCAGGTTCGGGGATATGCTCGCGGTGCGTGGATGGCTGTAAAGGGAATTGCGATATTTTTAAAGCAACTTTTCGCGGCAGGGAAGTAATTTATCCTGGTCCTTTTGGGGAGATGACTGCCGGCGCAGACAAGGATTATCCAGTAGATTACTCGCACCTGAATATTCAAGGTTATGCCTTAGGCGCAAAAGGGCTGCCTCAGGATGCCGAGGGAAATTCTGATAATACCAAATTTCCGGATGTGGACACGCAAACCCAATATGGCTGGAATTCAAAAGTAAAAATGAAAGTTCCTATCTTCACTGGCGCGTTAGGTTCAACGGAAATTGCCAGAAAAAACTGGGAGCATTTTGCCATAGGCGCGGCTATTTCAGGTATTACCTTAGTTTGTGGTGAGAATGTCTGTGGTATTGATCCGGGATTAGAGCTTGATAATAAAGGTAAAATCAGGAACTCGCCAGATATGGACCGCAGGATAGAAACGTATAAGAGATTCCATGATGGTTATGGCGAAATCTTGGTACAGATGAATGTAGAGGATACCCGTTTAGGCGTGGCAGAATATGTGCGCAAGAAACATAACTTGGAAACCATAGAACTAAAGTGGGGTCAAGGAGCCAAATGTATTGGCGGGGAGATTAAAGTAAAGAGTTTGGATAGAGCGTTGGAATTGAAGAAGCGCGGGTATATTGTTACACCTGACCCAATACAAGAGGCGATTCAGAAGGCGTTTGAAGATGGCGCAATAAAGGAGTTTGAGCGTCATTCCCGCTTAGGTTTTGTTTCGGAAGAATCGTTTTTAGCCGAGGTACAGCGCCTGAGGGATTTAGGGTTTAAGCGGATTACTCTTAAAACCGGTGCCTACTCTATGCGCGAACTGGCGATGGCAATTAAATATACTTCTTTGGCCGAGATCGATCTACTGACCATTGACGGTGCGCCGGGAGGAACCGGGATGAGCCCTTGGCGGATGATGGAAGAGTGGGGGATTCCTACTTTTTATTTGGAAGCACTCACCTATGAATTCTGCCAGAAGTTAGCCAAAAAAGGAATGCGCATTCCGGATATTGCCATTGCTGGAGGCTTTTCTACTGAAGACCACGTTTTTAAAGTGATTGCTATGGGCGCTCCATATGTTAAAGCAGTTTGTATGGGCAGGGCATTGATGATTCCGGGAATGGTAGGGAAAAATATCGGTAACTGGATTAAGGAAGAGAAGTTGCCGATTACCGTGTCCGAGTATGGTAAGACGGAGAAAGAAGTCTTTGTCTGTTACGAAGAGTTAGCTGGAAAATACGGTAATGATATGAAAAATATACCCTTGGGTGCATTAGGCGTATATTCCTTTGTCCAGAAGATCAAGGTTGGCTTGCAGCAGTTGATGGCTGGAAGCAGAAACTTTAAGCTTACCACTATTTCACGCGATGATCTGATGAGTTTAACTGAAGAAGCAGCCAAAATCTCAGGTATTCCTTATGTGATGGATGCTTATCGTAAAGAGGCAGAGGCGATCTTAAACGGTAAGGGAAACAATAAATTCCAGAGCCATGTCAATCACCGCCGGTTAAAAGTAGCGGTAGGGAGGTAGCCATGGAAAGAAAAGGGTTGTGCACTACCTGCGTAGAGTTTAAGACCTGTATCTTTACCAAAGATCCGCCCGTATGGCAATGCGAAGAATTTGCTAATGGCAACAATGTGCCAATTAGAGTTAGGCAAACAAAGGTAAAACGGGTTATTCACGACGAAGTGACCGAGAGCGAATAGAATAATAAGTAAAAATAAATAGAAAATAAACAGAGGACTAAGGCGTCCTGAATCCTATGATAGGGTAAAGGGCGCCTTTTTATTTTATTATAATGCTAAAACATATGTATTTTGAAGAAATTATTAAAAGATTACGGCCGAAATTAAAAGGGATAGCTTATAAACTAAACCGTAGATGCGGTTCCCTTAACGAAGAGGACCTCTATCAAGAGGGATTGGTGTATCTTTGGGATAGTTTTAACCGCGGGCTTTTAGAGGCTAAAACAGAAAGTTATATACTGCAGGGGTGCTATTTCCATCTGAAAAACTATCTCAGGGTAAACCTTAAAAGGGTAAATTTTGTGAGTCTATGTTCTGAAGACGGCCGAGAAGAAGCCATAAAATTAGAAGATGTCTTAACCCCCGATGAGTCCTACAAGTCTACTTATTTGGCTTATTTAAACGATAAATTCCTCACTGAGACGATCCTGAATAACGGTCTAACCCCGGAAGAAAAAAAGATCCTTTATTTCTATACCCAGGGACTTACTACCAGAGAAATCGGCAGGCGCCTTGGGGTTTCACATGTCAGCGTAGTAAAATCTACAAAGCGCATCCGGGAGAAATGCTTTAGATATTTAGATACGGACTAAGTTACCAAAACAGCAACTTTTTTACTTGTATTGGTGTAAGGCGCAAAGGTTTTAGCGCATAAGACAGAGGCGTTAGGCATATAACGCCTTTTTTATTTTTAAACTTAATTTAAGACAGGGGCGTCTTTGATCCAGCGATGGGTAAAAAGACGCCTTAATTGTTTGGAGGTTTAGTATGAAAAAAATTGAATGCATAATCCGTTCGGAGAAACTAAAAGACGTAACTGATGCTTTAAAGAAGATCGGTATTGGTGGCATGACGGTGAATGAAGTGCGTGGGTTCGGGGTACAGAGTGAACGAGCAGACAGTTTCCTCTTTGTACACAAAACGAAGATAGAAATTTATGCTGCTGATTCTCAAGCAAAGGATATTATCTCAACGGTGTTAACCTACTGTTCTACAGGAAAATTAGGAGATGGGAAGATCGTAGTTTTGCCAATAGACGACTGTATACGTATCAGTACAGGCGAGAGGAAAAACAAGGCGGTACTTAAAAATGGGGATAGAAAGGGATGAGAAGAATTACGAAACAGAAAGTTTTTATCTTAATTTTTGCATTTTACATTTTGCGTCTTGGGTTTGTCTATGCTACTCCTTCAACTCACATCTGGGCGCCATCAACGGATATCCAGCCGTATAAGAAGATACACATAACAGCTGATACTTATACCCCAACGACCAGCAAAGGCACAAGCGCCGATAATTATGACCAGCATAATTATGTCCAACAGGTATACGGGTTAACTTTTAGTTTATTATCTGACAAGCCCGAAGAAAACCTTTTTGGTAAGTTCTGGTCGCCTTTAGGAAAAATCATGGCTGAAACCGGATTTGATTATAAAAAAGGGTTTGGTTCTTTTTATGATTCAACGCCGTGGTATTTTAATTTCAAGTTTGGAATACCCGAAGACGCTTACTTTAAAAATATGCCTGCTTTCGCTATTGGTTCTTATGATATGGGTACAAGGTCGCATAGAACTAATTATAATGTTTGGTATTTAAAAGGTGCCAAGACCATTGCGTTGGGTAAATTAAATTTAGGCAGGTTTTCAGTAGGTTATTTTAACGGCAATGGCAGTTTACTGCGCGATAAAAATAGCCTACGCGATAACGTCGGTCCGATGTTGGCCTGGGAGCGCACCATGTCAGAAATATCTGACAGGCTTTGGGTTTGCGTGGATTATCAAGGTACTCAGTCTTCGTATGGGGCAATCAACTACGGTTTTGCCTGGAAATTCACGGATAATGTTTCGGCGATAGTTGGGTATGATATCTACAACAACCGTAATTTAACAGATACGGTAACTTTTCAGGTAGATATCGAATTATAACAATAGAGAGGAGGAATAAAAATGATTAATGCAGGCGATACAGCGTGGGTTTTGATGTCATCGGCCCTGGTAATGTTAATGACTCCGGGGTTAGCTTTCTTCTATGGAGGCATGGTGCGTAAAAAGAATGTATTGAGTATCTTGATGCAGTGTTTCATTGTATTGTGTTTATTAAGTGTGCAATGGGTTTTATACGGTTACAGTATTTCTTTTGCTCCGAGTGAGGGATTTTGGGGTGGGTTTAAATGGTTTGGGTTAAATGGTGTGGGGCTGGAGCCTTACGCTGATTATGCCACAACTATACCTCATCAGGCGTTTATGATTTTTCAGGCAATGTTTGCCATAATCACTCCTGCTTTGATTCTGGGCGCTTTTGCCGAGAGGATGAAGTTTTCTGCCTTCTTGGTTTTTATACTGCTCTGGGCGACTTTTGTGTACGGGCCGGTCTGTCACTGGGTATGGGGCGTAGGGGGATGGTTAAGAAAATTAGGCGCACTTGATTTTGCCGGCGGGACAGTCGTGCATATTAATGCTGGTATTGCTGCTTTAGTTACTGCGTTGATAATCGGCAAAAGGAAAAATATCGAGAAAAATATACCGGCTCCACATAATATGCCTTTTGTAGTATTGGGCACAGCGTTACTTTGGTTTGGGTGGTTTGGATTCAATGCGGGCAGTGCTTTGGCAGCAAATGGCCTTGCAACAAATGCATTTGTGGTAACTAATACTGCTGCTGCCGCAGCAGGCTTAAGTTGGGCATGTATAGAATGGCTGCGTAATGGTAAGCCGACGATATTTGGCGTAGCCAGCGGCGCTGTGGCAGGTTTGGTGGCAATTACTCCTGCCGCAGGTTTTGTAAGCGTAATCCCGGCGATAATCATCGGGATATTTGTGAGTATATTTTCTTTTATTGCCGTTAGTATTGTTAAGCCTAAGATGGGCTATGACGATGCCTTAGACGCATTTGGAGTACATTGTATCGGAGGTATCTGGGGTGCTCTAGCAACCGGTTTATTTGCTTCCAAAGCAGTAAACTCAAGCGGTGCAGATGGTTTATTTTTTGGTAACCCGAAACAATTCATAGTCCAGCTTACCGCAGTTTGTGCCACCCTTGTCTATTCATTTGTGGTGACTACGATAATTTATAAGGTGGTCGATTCAATCATAGTTGTGCGGGTAAGTGAAAAAGAAGAATCTATGGGGCTTGATCTTACCCAGCATCATGAAAGAGCCTGTACTGTTTTAGAATAGTGCTTCGACTGCGCTCAGTATTTCGACCGAAGCATCCTGAGCGAGCGAAGTGAATCGAAGGAGGACAAAATGAAATTGATTATCGCGATAATTCAGCCATATAGGTTGGAAGAAGTGAAAGAAGAGCTTTACAAGGCAGAGGTAAACCTTATTACCGTAAGCGAGGTATTAGGCCATGGCCGCCAGAAAGGAGTTACAGAGATTTATCGAGGCGCAAAAGAGACCGGTAACCTTTTAAGAAAAATACGGCTGGAGATTGCGGTCAACGATAATTTTCTTGAGCCGACTATTAAGGCGATCGTTAGAGGCGCTAAGACTGGCGAGACCGGAGACGGAAAGATATTTGTGTTGGATCTTAAAGAATGCGTACGTATTCGCACAGAAGAACGAGGCAGTGTTGCGATTGGTTAAAAAAGGGTTACCAAAAGGCATAATTTTTTACTTGTATATATGGTAGGGCTTAAAAATTAGGCACATCGTAGTGTAAAATCAGGCAGAATACATACTGAACAGGGGCGTTCAAGATGGTCAAAGAAAGAGGACCGGATTGGGCGCTTTTTTATTTTTCATCATAATCAGGAGGAAAAAATGTCGGGAAAACGAAAGGTTAAGGAAATAACCGAGGTAAAAACCAAAAATCCGCTTACTAACGGCTGCTTTGAAGAAAAAGCAGCGAGAGATGTATTGAAGTTGATAAAAGAAAAGAATATCCAGATCGTAGATTTGAAATTTAACGATTTGCCCGGCTTATGGCAACATTTTTCTATACCTGCCTCAGAAATGCTGGAAATGGATGATATTACCCGCTCTATCTGGGTTGATGGTATTGGTTTTGACGGCTCATCAATCCGCGGTTTCCAGAAAATCCAGGAGTCGGATATGATTCTTATTCCAGATCCGTCAACTGCGATTGTTGACCCGGTCTGCGAAGTGCCGACTTTAAGTCTTATCTGTGATATTTACGATCCCTTAACCCGTAAGGCCTATACGCGCGACCCGCGTTATATCGCTAAGAAGGCGGAAAAATATCTTAAGGATTCGGGTATTGCCGACGACGTATATTTCGGGCCGGAAGCGGAATTCTTTATCTTTAATAACATCCGTTTTGACCAGACCGAAAATTCAGGTTATTACTTTATTGATTCTGAAGAGGCAGACTGGAATACCGGCCGCGATGAAAATCCCAACCTCGGATATAAGATACGTTTTAAAGAGGGATACTTCCCCGTTCCTCCCCATGACTCGATCCAGGATTTAAGAAGCAGGATAGTCCTTAAGATGAAAGAATCAGGGATAAATGTCGAGGTCCACCACCATGAAGTCGCCACCGCCGGCCAGTGCGAAATCGATATGAAGTTTGATAAACTGACAAAAATGGGAGACAACCTTTTGCTTTACAAATATATCATTAAGAACATGGCCAAAAAGGCCGGGATGGTCGCCACCTTTATGCCCAAACCGCTCTTTGCGGATAATGGCTCCGGTATGCATTGCCATCAGAGCCTGTGGAAGAACGGCGTAAATATATTCTATGATAAGAATGGTTACGCGCTTTTATCCCAAATAGCCAAGTATTACATCGGCGGGCTCTTAAGGCACGCAAACAGCCTTATGGCATTCTGCGCCCCTACGACCAATTCCTACAAGAGGTTGGTTCCTGGTTATGAGGCGCCTGTGAACCTGGTATATTCAGCGCGTAACCGCTCTGCAGCAGTAAGGATACCGATGTATTCGGACAGCCCCAAATCAAAAAGGATAGAATTCAGGCCTCCTGACCCGGCCTGTAACGGTTACCTGGCTTTTAGCGCTATGCTTATGGCTGGCCTTGACGGTATACAGCATAAGATTGACCCGGGCCAACCATTGGATATTGACCTTTTTGACCTGAATGAAGAAGAGCTGAATAGGATAGCGACAGTCCCTTCTTCCCTGCGCAGGGCAGTGGATGCCCTTGAGGCCGACCACGATTATCTCTTGAAAGGCGGGGTATTCACCAAGGACGTAATTGATATTTGGCTTGAATATAAGCGCAAGAGAGAGATAGACCCTGTCAGAATGCGGCCGCATCCCTATGAGTTCTATTTATATTTTGATATATAAGCGATAATCCTTACCCCGCCGTATCTTGCGGGGTAAGATTTTGTTTTTAAGTGATTAAATTTTAGGCAGAAGGAAATATGGATATATCAGAAGCTAATATCGTTGAACTGAACGATTCCCTATATAAAGAAAAGCAGGGTACTTTATATAAATATGTCTTGGCAGCTATTGAAAAGCCGTTGATTGAGCGTGCACTGGAGCGCACCTATGGCAATCAGTTAAAGGCGGCTAAGATATTGGGGATAAATCGTAATACTATACGTACCAAAATTAAAAAATTGGGGATTGATCCCCATAAATGGAAGATATAACCATGAAATATAACCACTTACCTCAAAAACAAGGGCTTTATGACCCGCGGTTTGAACATGATTCCTGCGGGGTGGGCTTTGTCTGTGATATTAAAGGCAGTAAGTCCAATGAAATAATTCGGCAGGGTCTTGAAGTCTTAAGACGGCTCTCTCATCGCGGGGCAACCGGAGCTGATCCAAAAACCGGCGATGGCGCAGGGATATTAATTCAAATTCCCCACCGTTTTTTTACAAAGGTATGCACTGAAATAGGAATTGACTTACCTTGTGAAGGCGAATACGGCACAGGTGTGGTATTTCTACCCACTGATAAAAGAGAACGACAATACTGTAAAAAAGTATTTGCCAAATTTATTAAAGAAGAAGGCCAAATTCTTTTAGGCTGGCGTAACGTACCGGTTGATGATTCTGATATAGGAAAAACTGCTCAAAAGACTCAACCAGTTATCGAGCAGGTTTTTATTGGAAAGAACAAAAAAATAAAAGACCAACTCGACTTTGAGAGGAAGCTATACGTTATCAGGAAGAACGTCGAAAATTATATACGCAAATCGGAATTAAAACAGAAGCAAATTTTCTATATCACTAATTTATCCAGCCGCACAATTTCTTATAAGGGATTGCTCATGCCTCAACAACTGGATAAGTTCTTTCTTGACTTAAAAGATGAAACCTTAGAGAGCGCCTTGTGTCTGGTGCATTCACGATACTCCACCAATACGTTTCCTACTTGGGATTTATCACAGCCTTTCAGATTCCTTGCCCATAACGGAGAGATAAATACCTTGCAGGGTAATATCAATTGGATGCGTGCGCGGGAAGGTCTATTAAGGAGTGATTTATTTGGGAAAGACCTAAAAAAGATACTTCCTACCATTGTGCCTGGCGGAAGCGACTCAGCAACAATAGATAATGTTTTTGAACTTTTAGTTTTGTCTGGAAGGCCGTTGGCCCAAGCGATGATGATGCTCATACCTTGCGCTTGGCAGCAGGATAATTTTATGGATGAGAGGCTAAAAGCCTTCTATAAGTATCAGTCCTGTTTAATGGAGCCATGGGATGGTCCGGCTGCGATTGTATTTAGCGATGGGGCAAGAGTTGGTGCGGTTTTGGATAGAAACGGCCTACGTCCTTGCCGCTACATCGTTACCAAAAAAAATACCGTAATTATGGCTTCTGAAGTTGGCGTTTTGGATATTAAATCAAGCGATATCCAAACTTGCGGGAGGCTTGAGCCGGGCAAGATATTTTTTGTTGATACCAAAGAAGGCCGTATTGTTAGTGACCATAAGATAAAAGAGCTGGTTTCGCAAATGCAGCCTTATGACGATTGGTTTAAGAAAAATACGGTTAAGCTCGATAATTTGAAAGTCAGCAAGTCACTCCTTCGGCTGCGCACGGGACAAGCAAGTTACCAAGTCGCCGCTAAAGACCTTTTAACGGCATTGAAGGCATTCGGATACACGCGGGAAGATCTAAAATTTATCATAAAACCGATGGTGGAAAATGCTCAGGAGCCGATTGGTTCCATGGGTAATGATACCCCTTACGCGGTTTTATCGCAGAAGCCGCAACTCTTGTACGCATATTTTAAGCAATTATTTGCACAGGTTACTAATCCGGCAATCGATCCTATCCGCGAAGAATTAGTAATGAGTTTAGAGACTTACCTTGGTCCTGAAAAGAATATCTTGGAGGATTCGCCTAAACATTGCCACAAATTGCTGATTAAGAGTCCGATTCTTACAAACGAAGAATTAGAGAAAATCAGGCAGATTAAAGTAAATAAATTCAAAAGCAAAACTATTTCGTTGTTATTTGATATTCAGGAAAAGGATGCCTTCAGCAAGAAATTAGAGAGGATTTGTAAAGAGGCAACGCTTGCCTTAAAAAAAGGTTACACCTTTATTATTTTAAGCGACCGGGGAGTGGATCAAAATAAGGCCGCATTACCGGCTTTACTGGCTACCGCAGCAGTGCACCATCATCTAGTAGCGGAGGCCCTACGCAATCAGCTTGGTATTATTGTGGAGAGCGCAGGGCCAAGAGAGGTGCATCATTTTGCCCTGCTATTTGGCTATGGAGCTGATTGCATTAATCCGTACCTTGCTTTTGAGGCAGTTAAATATGTTGTTAAGGATGAAGGGCTGAATTTTAACCACGGGGAGGCAATTCAGCGACATATTAAAGCAGTAGAGAAAGGAATCCTAAAGATTTTGTCCAAGATGGGTATTTCTACCCTACAGAGTTATAGAGGAGCGCAGATATTTGAGGCGGTGGGATTAAGCAACGATATGATCGATAAATTTTTTACTGGTACTGTCTCCAGGATAGGCGGCGCTAATTTAGATACAATCATCGAGGAAACATTATTGCGGCATAAAGAAGCATTTTATGGACTAGAAACGCCGTTTTTAGAAACAGGCGGATTTTATCAGTGGAAGAAAGACGGCGAGTTTCACCTCTGGAATCCCGAAAGCATTGCTTTATTACAGGATGCAACAAGAAGCTATGACCTAAAAAAATACCAGGAATTTGCTGAACTTATTAATAACCAAGCAGATAATCCTACGACATTGCGTAGCCTGTTTCAGTTTAAACAGAGGAGGCCAATTCCTATTGAAGAGGTAGAGCCGAAAGAAGCCATTTTTAAGCGTTTTGCTACGGGTGCGATGAGCTTTGGCTCAATTAGCAAGACAGCTCACGAGACGATTGCTATTGCCATGAATAAGTTAGGCGCTAAATCAAACACCGGAGAAGGCGGAGAGGACCCAGCACGTTTTATTGGTTTATCTGACGGAAATTCTGCCAGGAGTGCTATAAAACAGGTTGCTTCAGGGCGTTTTGGCGTCACCACGAATTATTTAGTAAATGCTGATGAATTACAGATAAAGATAGCGCAAGGCGCAAAACCAGGGGAAGGCGGACAGCTTCCCGGACATAAAGTAAGCAGTATTATTGCCAAAACGCGTTATACGACACCGGGGGTGACCTTAATTTCGCCTCCGCCACACCATGACATTTATTCTATTGAAGATTTAGCACAATTGATCTTTGACCTGAAAAGTATAAACCCGGATGCGCGTATCAGCGTAAAATTAGTTTCCGAAGTTGGGGTAGGAACGATTGCTGCTGGAGTGACTAAAGGCCACGCAGACATGATTCTTATTTCAGGCGGAGACGGCGGAACCGGAGCATCTCCCTTGAGTTCCATTAAGCACGCCGGCCTGCCCTGGGAACTTGGGCTGTCTGAGACGCATCAAACATTAGTTTTGAATGATTTAAGGAGCAGGGTGCGCCTGCAGACCGACGGACAGATGCGTACCGGCCGTGATGTAGCCATTGCTTGTCTCTTAGGGGCGGAGGAGTTTGGCTTCTCTACTTCGGTTCTGATTATTCTAGGCTGCGTCATGCTTAGGCACTGTCATTTAAATAACTGTTCCGTGGGTATAGCTACTCAGGATGAAATCTTAGAGGCAAGATTCCAGGGTAAGCCAGAATACATCATAAATTATTTTCATTTTGTCGCAGAGGAATTACGTCAGATTATGTCCAACTTAGGGTTACATACCATTGATGAGATGGTGGGAAGAGTAGATTTACTGGAATTAAATAGAGATATCTTGCCCTGGAAGGCAAAAAAAATCGATTTTTCAAAAATCCTTTATAAACCTGAAGTAGCGAATACTATAGGAACTTATTGCTCTGTAAAGCAGAATCACAGGATAAACAAAGTTTTAGATTTGAAGCTAATCGAGTTAGCGAGACCCGCATTTGAAAAAGGCGAACCGGTAAGAGCGGTATTAGAAATAAATAATACGAATAGAACCACAGGCGCTACCTTAAGTGGCCGAGTATGCAAGGCTTTCGGAGAAGAAGGGCTTTTAGACGATACGATCCATTTTAAGTTTAAGGGAGTGGCAGGTCAGAGTTTCGGAGCCTGGCTTGCCAAGGGCATCACCTTTGAGCTGGAAGGGATGAGCAATGATTATATAGGTAAAGGTATTTCCGGCGGGAAGATTATTGTCTATCCTGATAGGCAGGCAGATTATAAATCAGAAGAAAATATCGTTATTGGCAATACTACGTTTTACGGCGCAATTAGCGGTGAGGCATATATCAGGGGAGTGGCAGGAGAAAGATTCTCTATCAGGAATTCTGGCCTAAATGCCGTAGTTGAAGGAGTAGGGGATCATGGGTGCGAGTATATGACTGGCGGAAGAGTCGTGATTTTAGGAAAAACCGGCCGTAATTTTGCTGCTGGCATGTCTGGAGGTATCGCCTATGTCTATAACAAAGAAGCAACCTTTAGAAGTAAATGTAATCTGGAGATGGTAGAACTAGAGAGTGTTTCAACAGAGGATGTAAGCACTATTTATAATCTGGTACGCAAACACCGCGAATATACAAACAGCGAGGTAGCCTATAAGATCCTGGATAATTTCAGCCGTGAGATTCATAAATTCGTTAAGGTGATGCCCAAAGAATATAAACGGATCTTAGAGATGAAAGAGATAGGAGAGATTCCCGAATTACAAGAGGTTTTAGATGGGTGATAGGGGTTGTTCCCGGAGGGGAGTGTCCCTGGACAAGGATATGTATGGGCGATGTTAAAGGATTTTTAAAAGTAAAGCGGCAAAATGTAAAATATAGACCAGTATGCGAACGGGTAAAGGATTTTCGCGAAGTAAGTACCCTTGCTACTTGTGAGCATTCCCAAGAGCAGGCATCGCGTTGCATGGATTGTGGTACGCCTTTTTGCCATTGGGGATGTCCGGTGGGAAATTATATACCCGAATGGAATGATCTAGTTTTTCGCGGGTATTGGCAGAGGGCATTTCAACTTTTGGCAGCGACTAATAATTTTCCGGAATTAACCGGAAGGATTTGCCCGGCATTATGCGAATATTCCTGTGTTCTGGGGATAAACGATAACCCTGTAACCATAAGAGGGAATGAATTAGCGATAATTGAGTATGCCTTCCAGAAAGGTCTTGTTAAACCGAATCCGCCGCAGAAACGCACTGGAAAGCAGATAGCTATAGTGGGTTCAGGGCCAGCAGGCCTTGCTTGCGCCGACCAACTAAATAAGGCTGGTCATTTAGTAGTAGTTTTTGAAAAAGCGGATAAAATCGGGGGGATACTGCGTTATGGTATCCCTGGTTTTAAACTAGAAAAATGGGTACTGGAACGCAGGATTGATCTCCTTAAGAGAGAGGGGGTTGTGTTTAATACAAGTGCTTGCGTAGGCAAAGAATTAAAAACTAAATATTTAAAAAAGGAGTTTGACGTTATCTGTTTGGCTACCGGTTCAACCATACCGCGAGATTTAAATATTGAGGGCAGGGGTCTATTAGGGATTCACTTTGCTATGGATTACTTAATTCAGGCAAATAATAAGGTTAACGGGAAAAAAGTTCCTTCTGATAAATTAATTGATGCAAAAGATAAAAGAGTTGTGGTGATTGGCGGCGGCGATACGGGTGCGGATTGCCTGGGAGTTGCGCATCGCCAGGGTGCCAGATGCATAGTGCAGGTTGAACTTTTAGCTAAGCCGCCAGAATGTCGAACAGCGGATTATCCCTGGCCAAAGTATCCGTTGCTTTGCAAAACCTCTACGAGCCACGAGGAAGGCGGGGTAAGGGAGTGGTCAGTTTCCACTAAGAAGTTTATCGGGGAGAACGGTCTGGTCAAAAAGCTCCTTTGTCAGAGATTAAACCAAGAAATAGCTGGCAGGGAATTTGAAATCGAGGCAGATTTAGTAATTATAGCCATGGGTTTTTTACATACTGAACACAACGGCTTAGTCAAAGATTTAGATTTAAAGCTCGATAATAAAGGAAATGTAAAAACCGATGAGGATTATGTGACTTCGGTTAAGGGAGTTTTTTCTGCCGGAGATATGCAGAGAGGCCAATCTTTAATCGTATGGGCGATATCTGAAGGAAGAAAAGCCGCACATTGTATAGATAAATATTTAATGGGCAAGAGCAATCTGCCAATGCTTTAGAAGCATTGACAAGTAAAGTAAATATGTTATACTCAAACGTAGTCCAAAGTAGTACTACTAGAAGGAAAACAAAGGCGTTTTAAGGCCGAATTATCGGTCAAAAAAACGCTTTTTTATTTGTGTAGACAATTTATGAGCGATAGTGACATAAATTGTAGGCATAAGCCGTCTCTGAAAATAATCCTGCCTTTTTTAAGCTATGTATCTCTGAGATACACAAAAGGGCGGAATAAGGAAACCACATGACAAAGTACATATTTGTAACCGGGGGAGTAATATCCAGCCTAGGTAAAGGAATTACTTCTGCTTCGATCGGTAAGATCCTGGAATCCAGAGGATTGAAAGTTACTCTGATGAAATTCGATCCCTATATTAATGTTGACCCCGGCACAATGAATCCTTATCAGCACGGAGAGGTTTATGTTACTGAAGATGGCGCAGAGACAGATTTAGATTTAGGCCACTATGAAAGATTTACCTCTGCCTCAATGACTAAATTTAATAATGTTACCACGGGTCAGGTTTATAATGCCGTAATCACCAGAGAGCGGCACGGTGATTACTTAGGTAAAACTATTCAAGTAATACCGCATATTACCGAAGAAATAAAAGAGCGGATTAGAAAAGTTGCTAAGGTTTCAGATTCGGATATTGTTATTGCTGAAATCGGAGGAACAGTTGGCGATATTGAGAGTTTACCCTTCCTTGAAGCAGCCCGGCAATTCGGCTTGGATATGGGGCATGATAATGTTTTGTATGTGCACGTGACCCTCGTTCCTTATATAAAATGTGCAGAAGAGATAAAAACCAAACCAACCCAACATAGCGTGGGGACTTTGCGCGAAATAGGAATTCAGCCGGATGTTTTAATTTGCCGTACGGAGAAGACATTATCCAATGAATTAAAAGAAAAAATCTCTTTATTCTGTAATGTACGAAAAGAGGCGGTTATTGAAGCAAGGGATGTAGAATCAATTTACCAAATCCCGCTGGTTTTTAAAGCCCAAGTTTTAGATGAGATTATTTTAAGCCACTTTAAACTTATCTCTAAATATTGCGAATTGAAGGACTGGGAGAAAGATGTTGTAGGAAAGGCAATCAACCCCAAAAATAAGGTCGCTATAGCGATAGTCGGTAAATATATAACTTTACAAGATGCCTACAAGTCTATTTACGAAGCCCTCATCCATGGGGGAATAGCTAATGATACAAAAGTGGAGATTAGAAAGATAGACTCAGAAGATATTGAAAAGCAGGGAGCCCAGGAGGGTTTAAAAGACGTCTGTGGCATTTTGGTCCCAGGCGGTTTTGGTTACCGGGGTATCGAAGGCAAAATCAAAGCCATAAGATTCGCCAGAGAAAAGAAGATCCCTTTTTTAGGGCTTTGTTTAGGCATGCAGTGTGCGGTGATTGAGTTTGCTAGAAATTCTTGTGGTTTGAAAGGAGCAAATTCTACCGAATTTAAGCCTAAAACAAAATATCCGGTGATTAGTCTCTTGGTAGAACAGCATAAAATTAAGGATTTAGGCGGAACGATGCGTTTAGGTGCATATCGCTGCAGTATTAAAAAGAATAGCTTGGTATATAAAGTTTATGGTAAGTTTTTAATTGAGGAAAGACACCGGCACAGATATGAATTTAATAATAAATACAAAAAATTATTCGAGAAGAAAGGCATGATATTTTCAGGAATCTATCGGAAGAAGAATCTAGTAGAAATTATTGAACTAAAGAATCACCCTTATTTTATTGCCGTACAGTTTCACCCAGAATTTAAATCCAAACCCGATAAGGCGCACCCGTTATTCAGAGGATTTATAAAGGCGGTGTTAGAAAGGCAAAATAGAAAATAGTTATGGATGCGATCTTAGCTTTAGAAGACGGAACGATATTTAGGGGTGTATCTTTTGGCGCCACTGGCGAACGATACGGTGAAATAGTTTTTAATACCAGTATGACTGGGTACCAAGAAATTCTTACCGACCCTTCTTATAAGGGGCAGATTGTAACCATGACCTATCCTTTGATTGGTAACTACGGGATAAACTCAGAAGACATAGAATCGCGTGAGCCTTTCGTGGAAGGTCTTGTGGTCAAAGAATGCAGTAAGATATCCAGTAACTGGCGGGCGCAAAAAACATTAGACGTGTATCTCAAGGAAAATAATATCTTGGGCATTGAGGGAATAGATACGCGTACAATTACTTTACATATCCGAGAAGCCGGAGCAATGAAAGCAGTTTTATCTACTGAAGACCTAAATGAGAAGAGTTTAGTAGAAAAGGCTAGAGGTTCTCCGGGCTTGCTCGGGCGCGATTTAGTGAAAGAAGTTACCAATAGAAAAAAATACATTTGGCCTAAAATTGAAAAAGCAAGATTCAAAGTCGTCGTCTTAGATTGCGGAGTTAAATATAATATCTTGAGAGAACTCTTTAAGCATAAATGCCAGGTTATTATTGTGCCGGCAGATACAAAGGCCGAAGAGATTTTAAAGATGAGACCTGACGGGGTGTTACTTTCTAACGGCCCCGGTGACCCTGCCGCAGTGAAGTATGTTATTGAAACCACAAAAAAATTAATTAGTAAACTTCCCATATTTGGTATCTGCTTAGGGCATCAGATGTTAGGCCTGGCCTTGGGTGGCGCGACCTATAAACTTAAATTCGGACATCACGGAGCAAACCATCCGGTGAAGGATTTAAATACTGGTAAAGTTTCGATTACTGTACAAAACCACGGTTTCTGCGTAGATATAGATTCGTTGAATAAAAAAGATATTGAGATCACGCATATAAATTTGAACGATAATACGCTGGAAGGGATGCGACATAAGAAATTACCCGTATTCTCCGTACAGTTTCATCCTGAAGCCTCAGCTGGCCCACATGATATGGGATATTTATTTGGAGAGTTCATAAATTTAATTAAAAAACATAGGTTAAAAAGTTAGCTTTCAGCTAGAGACTGGAAGCTTAAGGCGGACGACTAAGATATGCCTAAGAGAAATGATATAAAAAAAATCTTAATCATAGGTTCGGGTCCAATTGTTATCAGCCAGGCCTGTGAATTTGATTATTCCGGAACCCAGGCCTGTAAGGTTTTAAAACAGGAAGGTTATAAGGTAATTTTGGTGAATTCAAATCCCGCTACTATTATGACTGATCCGGAGATGGCAGATAGCACATACATTGAGCCGATAACTGTAGAAACAATAGCTAAAATTATTGCCAAAGAAAGGCCGGACGCATTATTACCGACATTAGGGGGTCAGACGGCATTAAATGCTGCGGTGGGATTAGCCGAAAAGGGTATATTAAAGGAATACAAGGTGGAGACTATTGGAGCTAATATAAAGGCGATAAAAAAAGGTGAGGATAGGCAGTTATTTAAAGAAGCGATGACAAGAATTGGTTTAGACCTTCCGAGAAGTGATAGGGCCTATAACTTAAAAGAAGCCTGTGAAGTGGTCAAAATTATAGGATTGCCAGTAATTATTAGGCCCAGTTTTACCCTTGGTGGCACTGGCGGAAGCGTAGCTTATAACATTGAAGAATTTAAAGAATTAGCAAAGCATGGCCTTGAATCAAGCTTGATTAGCGAGATTCTTATTGAGGAATCAGTAATTGGGTGGAAAGAATTTGAATTAGAGGTGATGCGGGATGCGCAGGATAACGTAGTAATTATCTGCTCTATCGAAAACTTTGACCCCATGGGGATCCATACCGGCGATAGCGTCACGGTTGCGCCTGTCCAGACGCTGACGGATAAAGAGTATCAGAGAATGAGGGACGCCGCAATTGCTTGTATTAGAGAAATCGGAGTCGAGACCGGCGGTTCTAATATTCAGTTTGCTGTACATCCTGAAACCGGCCGTATGGTTATTATTGAAATGAATCCCAGAGTTTCCCGGAGTTCTGCGTTAGCTTCTAAGGCAACCGGGTTCCCTATTGCTAAGATTGCCGCTAAATTAGCAGTGGGTTATAGTCTAGATGAGATCTCTAATGACATCACAAAGAAAACACCGGCCTGCTTTGAGCCGACTATAGATTATTGCGTAGTTAAAATCCCGCGTTTTACTTTTGAAAAATTTCCTTCGACAGACCCGGCATTAACCGTTTCCATGAAATCGGTAGGCGAGGTAATGGCTATAGGGAGGACATTCAAAGAAGCCTTGCAAAAGGCGCTACGTTCGCTAGAAATAGGCCTTGCCGGTTTGGATGATTTAAAATATTCCCTAAACGATGATGAATTAAGAGATCATTTAAGCGTTCCTAATGCCTTAAGAATTCTTTATATTAAGCATGCCCTCAAGGAAGGATGGGGCATAAAAGAGGTTCATCAGATGACCCGGATTGACCCTTGGTTCCTGGAGAATATCAGGCAGATTATTGAAATGGAAATAGATCTAAAGGCAAAATTGAAATTAAATAATGATAAAATTTCGCTTGAGTTGCTTAAGAGGGCAAAAGAATTTGGTTTTTCGGATCTGCAGCTGGCGCATTTATTAAACCAAAGCGAAGATGCCATAAGAAAATGGCGGATGGATTTAGGGGTAAGGCCAGATTACAAGCTTGTAGATACTTGTGCTGCTGAGTTTGAAGCATTTACACCTTATTATTATTCAACATATGAGTCAAATGAAGACGCAATTTACGGAACGAAGTGACGTAAGTTATATGCCCATTGAAGGAGGAGGCTATGTTACAAGCAGAAGTTTATATCACCTTGAAGAAAACTGTTGCTGATCCGCAAGGCTTGACTATTAAACACGCCTTAGGATCATTGGGTTATAAAGATTTAGGGGACGTCCGTATTGGAAGATTAGTAGTTATTGAGCTAAATTTGAAAGATAAAAAAAAGGCGGAGCAGGAAATTAACGAGATGTGTAAAAAGCTACTGGCAAACCCGATAATTGAAGATTACCATTTTAAGATAAAAGAGGAATAAATGAAATTTGGGGTCGTAGTTTTTCCTGGTTCTAATTGTGATCAGGACTGTTTTTATGTAATCAAGGATGTTCTAGGGAAGCCTGTGAAGTATATCTGGCATAAAGATACTGATCTTGATGGGTTTGACTGTATTATCCTGCCAGGCGGATTTAGCTACGGAGATTACCTGCGCACAGGAGCCATAGCGAGGTTCTCTCCAGCGATGAAGTCTATTGCCGAGTTTTCTGGGAAGGGCGGTACGGTAATCGGAATTTGTAATGGTTTTCAAATCCTTCTTGAGGCAGGGCTTCTGCCTGGTGCGATGTTGAGAAATAGGGATCTGCATTTTATCTGCAGGTATGTTTATATAAAGACAGAAAATAATACTACCAGGTTTACCGGTTTGTACAATGCAGGTCAGATTTTAAAAGTACCTATCGCGCATAATGAAGGAAATTATTATATTGATGCAGTTGGATTAAAAGAGTTAAGAGATAATAACCAGATAGTATTCCGTTATTGTTCTGCCACAGGAGAAGTTAGCGAACAATTCAATCCCAACGGCGCATTGGATAATATTGCGGGTATCATCAACAGAAAAGGGAATGTCTTAGGGATGATGCCGCATCCTGAACGCAGTGCCGAAAAAGAACTTGGTTCGGAAGACGGTTATTTTATATTTCAATCAATAGTTCAATGGCTGGAGAAAAGAAGAACATGGTAAAGCCAGACGTATACCATTCGCTTGGTTTAAGCGATAAAGAATACCAGCATATCTTGAAGATTTTAAAACGCACTCCTTCTAATACGGAGTTAGCCATGTTTTCAGTAGAATGGTCTGAACATTGCGGATACCTTTGTTCTCGTAAGTGGCTAAAGCTCCTGCCCAAGACAGGAAAATATAAGACACTGATAGGGGAAGATTCCGGAGGGATTATCCTTGATGATTTAGCCATCGTCTTTAAGATGGAAAGCCATAATCATCCTTCGCAGGTTGAACCAAAACAGGGAGCGGCTACCGGAGTAGGCGGGATTATCAGAGATATATTTACCGCGGGTGCACGACCGATTGCCTGCTTAAATTCGCTGCGTTTTGGTCTACTGAATCAGGCATATAATAAATATCTACTCAGGGGTGTCGTAAATGGAATTCAGTTCTATGGAAACTGTGTCGGTGTACCGACAGTTGGCGGTGAAATTTACTTTGATGAAAGTTATAGCGGTAATTGTTTGGTTAACGCGATGTGTATCGGTGTTGCCAAGAAAGAACAACTAATGAGAGCACGCGCTTTCGGCGCGGGGAATGCGATAATCTATGTTGGCTCAAGCACCGGACGGGACGGAATTGGCGGGTGTAGCATCCTTGCTTCTAATGAGTTTAAAGAAGGGCAAGATAAGAGGCCAACGGTTCAGATCGGGGACCCTTTTACAGAGAAGTGTTTAATCGAGGCAACCTTGGAGGCGATCAACACAGGCTATCTTGTGGGGATTAAGGATATGGGAGCCGCGGGAATTACTTGTTGTACTAGCGAGATGGCCTCTGCAGGTAATTCCGGTATGGATGTAGAACTAGAGGATGTTCCGAGGCGAGAAGAGAATATGGAGCCTTGGGAAATTATGATGTCTGAATCCCAAGAAAGGATGTTGGTTTGTGTTAAAAAAGGGAAAGAGGAGCAAATAAAGAAGATATTTTTGAAATGGGATCTTAATGCTTCTGTTATCGGTAGGGTTACCGACGATGGACTTGTTACTATTAGGGATAATGGCAAGATAGTAGCCCAGATCAATGCACATTCTTTAACTAAGGCGCCGATATATGACATATCATACAGGAAGCCAGGATATTTAAGGAAATTAAATAAACTCGAGCTTAGCAAAATTCCTGATTCAAAAGATTATAATAAGGTTTTGCTGAAACTTTTAGCTGCACCATCTATTACTAATAAGGCCTGGGTATACCAGCAGTACGACCATATGGTGCAAACTAATACTTTAGTTCTGCCTGGTTCAGATGCGGCAGTATTGAGATTGCCCACCACAAAGTACGGCGGATCCGCCTCTGGCGGAAAAAGAACAAATAAAGGGATAGCTGCTACCACTGATTGCAATAGCCGATATTGCTTTCTTAATCCTTACAGAGGCGCGCAGATTGCGGTAATAGAAGCAGCCAGGAATCTTGCTTGTTCAGGGGCCCATCCAGCAGCAGTTACAGATTGCCTTAATTTTGGAAACCCCAAGAAACCAGAAAGCTTTTGGCAGTTTAAAAATTGCGTGGAAGGCATCCGAGATGCTTGCAGATCATTTAATGTGGCCGTAGTAAGCGGAAATGTCTCTTTCTACAACGAAAGCCCAAAGTCTGCTATTAATCCCACTCCGGCGATAGGCATGATAGGTATTCTTAATGATGTAAATAAAGCCTGTTCGCAAAATTTTAAACAAGAAGGTGACGCCATCATTCTTTTAGGCTATTGTCGGGAAGAATTGGGCGCAACCGAGTATTTGAAAGAAATCCATCACCTGACAAAAGGCGATGTTCCGCAATTAGATCTTAAACTGGAACAGGCGGTCCAGAAAACAACGCTTAAGGCAATAGAAAAGGGCCTGGTGAATTCAGCCCATGATTGTTCTGAGGGAGGGTTGGCGGTGGCTTTAGCTGAATGCTGCGTCTCAAATAAAGATAAAATGATCGGCGCTAACATCGACAACTTAAATTATAATATGAGGCTAGATGCCTTACTTTTTGGCGAATCCCAATCAAGGATAATTCTTTCCTGTAGCAAAGATTCCGCGGGGAAAATTAGAAAAATTGCTTTAGAATTTAAAGCTCCATTTTATGTTATTGGTAAGACCGGCGGTAGAGTTTTAAGAATTTTAAATGGTATAGAAGAATTAATTTATTTGTCTTTAGAAGATTTAAATGAAGAATGGAACGGTTCGTTGAAAAAAAAGATTGAGGGATAAAAAATCAACCTTGTCCCAGCAGCTATACGCTGTGCAAATTTCTGCGAAATCTGCTTGCAGCTGTAGGGATTAATTCAGCTAAACAACTTACGTTGCGCTGTCAGCGCTTCCGTAAGTTATGGCTTCGTCGTTAAATGTGCGGAATATTCGGGATATATCCACATAAAGATGCAGCGCAGCTAACCTGCTTAGGCCTTTATGCACTTCAGCATAGAGGAGAGGAATCAAGCGGAATAATCACTCGCAACGGTAAGAAAGTGCACCTGCATAAAGCCCTGGGTTTAGTGAGCGATTGTTTTGATGAGAAAATTATCCGCTGCCTTCGTGGTGAACTAGCGGTAGGACACGTACGTTATTCCACCACCGGAAGTAGCAATATCAAGAATACTCAGCCTTTTTATGTAAAATCAAAAATTGGTGATATCGCCATTGCGCATAACGGAAATCTTACTAATACGCTCGGTCTCCATAATGAACTTGAAAATAATGGCGCTTTATTTCAGACGAGTATGGACTCAGAAATTATTGCTCATCTATTGGCGCATAGTCAGAAAAAAGATATAAAAGCGGCAACCATCTGGTCGCTCTCTAAATTAGAAGGGGCTTATTCCTTAGTATTGATGCTCAACGATATTCTGATCGGGGCAAGGGATACTCAGGGCTTTCGGCCGCTGTGCTTGGGTAAATTAGATGAAGCATATGTATTAGCCAGCGAAACGTGCGCTTTAGATTTAATTGGCGCTAAATATATAAGAGACGTACAACCCGGAGAAATTGTATTTATCTATAAAGATAAGATAGAGTCAATTAGGCCTTTTAAGGCGACTCCTTGCGCCTTTTGTATTTTTGAATATATTTATTTTGCTAGGCCTGACAGTAATATTTTTGAACATAATGTGTATATGACGCGTAAAAGACTTGGGGCGCAGCTGGCAGCTGAATTTCCAGCTAATGCAGATATTGTAATGCCTATTCCTGACTCCGGGACTTATGCTGCTTTAGGGTTTTCTGAAGCTTCAAAAATCCCTTTTGAATACGGGATGATTCGTAATCATTATATCGGCAGGACTTTTATTCAACCAACTCAAGATCTACGTGATTTTCGCGTGAAGATAAAACTTAACCCTTTAAAGGATGTATTAAACGGTAAAAGAGTAGCGATAATTGAAGATTCCATTGTGCGTGGCACGACTAGTAGAATGCGCGTAAAAACCCTGCGCCTTGCCGGAGCAAAAGAGGTGCATATGCGCGTTAGTTGTCCACCGCTTAAATTCCCTTGTTTTTACGGGATAGATTTTCCTACCAAGAAAGAACTCGTTGCCTCAAAGCATGATATTGCCTGGATCCGCGATTTTATTGGTGCGGATAGCTTGGAGTATTTAAGCCTTGAAGGGATGTTAAACTCTATGCCCCTGCCAAAAGAAAATTTCTGCACCGCTTGCTTCACAGGCAAATACCCCATTCATCATGCTTGTCGCCTATCTAAAGACATTTTGGAAAAATAAAATTCCCATCAAAGTATCCTCCTGTATACACAAGGTTTTTTACGTTTAAAATTTCTGATCTGAATAGGAGGAAAAGTTTTAATCTTCTTGAGGTTAGAGTTTAGGGATGGTAAAATAAGGACTCGGGGTCGGTAATTATGCAAAAGATAAAGACTGTTCGAAAAAGAATTTATCCCTATCTGATAAGTATTGGACTTGTTTTTATCATGACTTTGTTCGGTGAATTCGTCAAAAGAAAGCTTGAACCGACCAATATTGTAATGTTTTATCTTCTAGCCGTCGTGATTGCCGCTATTTGCTGGGGAGAGGGGCCAGCTATTGTAACTTCAATATTAAGCGTTCTTGCCTTTGATTTCTTTCTGGTTCCTCCTTATCTAACACTAAGCGTTGCAGACCTTCAGTATATTTTTACTTTTATAGCATTTTTGATTGTCGGGGCCGTAGTTAGTACTCTTGCATCAAGGACAAGAGAACAGATTATCCAACGTCAAACGGAAAAGCTTCAATCTGCGCTTTTAAATTCCATATCCCACGATTTAAGAACCCCTCTTGCATCAATTACCGGGTCTTTGACAGCACTCCTTAGTAGCGATTCTGGTTTGGACGATGCGACACGTAAGGAGCTTTTGGAGACCGCCTTTGAAGAATCCGGTCGCCTAAACCGGCTTGTAATCAATCTTTTGGATATGACTAGAATGGAGGCCGGTGCATTAAGAATTAACCGGAAACCTTGCGAATTGAGAGATGTTTTGGGAGCATCTCTCGAACAATTGAAGGAAAAGATAGGGTCTAGAAACATAAGGATAGATATCGCTAAGGATTTTCCGGAAGTATCTATGGATTTTTCCTTTGCGATGAAGGCATTTTTTAATTTGATTGATAATGCCCTTAAGCATTCATCTGTGGACACCCCGATTGATATAAAAGCAACAGCATTTAAAGATAAAGTAAGAATCGAGGTTAAAGATCAGGGAATCGGTATTCCTCAGGGAGATCTGAAGCGCATCTTTGAAAAATTCTACAGAGTCGAAAGGCCCCAACAGATAACAGGGATTGGACTCGGGCTGTCTATTTGTAAAGGGATTATTGAAGCTCACGGCGGTGAGATTACGGCTCAAAATAATCCGGATAAGGGCGCGACATTTACTATTACAATTCCTTTAGGTTAATGCTTCCAGAATGGCAGAAAAACAAAATTTAAGAATTCTTGTTGTGGATGATGAAAAAGCGATTAGAAGCTTTTTGAGGGCATCGCTTTCCTCGCAGGGGTATAACGTTTTTGAGTCAGCGACGGGAGTAGAGGCTCTAGAAAAATCGGTTTCTTCTCATCCAGATGCTATTATACTTGACCTTGGCCTTCCTGATATGGATGGGGTCGAAGTGACTAAAGAAATCCGTAAAAGATCAAGGATACCTATCATCGTTTTATCTGTAAGGGAAGAAGCGATGGATAAAGTTGCCGCCCTTGATGCAGGGGCCGACGATTATCTTACAAAACCATTCAGCACCAGAGAACTTCTTGCGCGACTTCGAGCAGTGATGCGCCGCCTCTTGCCTTCGTATAAAGAAGAAATTCTGAGGGTGGGCAGGATTTCGATTGATATCCAAAATCATCAAGTGAAAGTGAATGAAAAAGAAACTGATTTAACGCCTACAGAATATGATATCCTAAAACTCCTTATTCTAAACGCAGGTAAAGTGTTGACTCATCGCCAAATTTTGCAGGAAGTTTGGAATAAAGCTGACGATCTGGAAGGCGTTTTGCATCTTTTAAGAGTAACAATCAGCAATTTACGCAGTAAAATAGAACCGAATCCTGACCGGCCAAGGCATATACTCACTGAGCCTGGTATCGGTTATCGCATAAAGTAAAATATCTTTCGCACTTTGACATTGCTTAAGTAATAAAAAAGGCATATCCTCTTAGGTTGTGCGAACAGCCTAACCGGCCGAAATGGCCAGCAAAGGAGGATATGCCAATGGCA
>Ga0172375_10002894_pt1 | contig 26467 bp, 22 predicted proteins | sample LakKiv1m_FD_114537 | JGI IMG/M metagenome (GOLD analysis project Ga0172375, IMG submission 114537) | Freshwater microbial communities from Kabuno Bay, South-Kivu, Congo - kab_092012_11.1m | ecosystem: Environmental > Aquatic > Freshwater > Lake | place: Democratic Republic of the Congo...
ACGTCACGCAATGAAAGTTGATTATCCTCAAGCCATAAAGCATCCATGAAAGTTACCTATCACTTTCCACTTTTCACTTTCCACTTTTCACTTCTCACTTCTCTGCCTCAGCGCTTCATAAGTAATCAACGCCGTGGCAATCGAAACGTTCAGCGAATTGACTTTTCCCATCATCGGGATCCGCACCTTCACGTCCGCGTTCGACATCCAGAACCCGCTCAAGCCTTCGTCCTCCGTGCCGACTGCTATCGCGATGGGCTGGCCCAGGTCAACGGACGTGTAGGACTCTTCGGCAGACGGCGCGGCCGCAACCACCCGAATCTTCCTGGACCTGAGCCATGCCAGCGCATTCGGGCTTTCCACGCTGGCGGTTGGAACCGAAAAAACCGCGCCGCGGCTGGCGCGCACCACGTTGGGATTCCACAAATCCACGCGCGCGTCGCAGACGAGCAGCGCGTCCACGTGAGCCGCGTCCGCGGTGCGCAAAATCGCGCCGAGGTTGCCGGGCTTTTCCACCGATTCAGCGACAATCACGAGGGGAGATTCGCCCAGTTTCAAATCGTCGAGCGGGATTTGGGGGATGGGGAAAACCCCCAGCCAGCCGTCGGGATTCTCGCGGTAGGACATCTTCCCGAAGACCGCGCGGTTGACGGTAATGAATTCGGGGGCGGGAATGTCCATTTGACGCGCGGCAAGTTCGGGGGCGGTCAGGATCGTCTGCGGTGAATGTCCCGCCGCGATGGCGAGGGAAATCTCATCCAGGCCTTCGACCAGCATCAACCCATCGCGCTGGCGCTGGCGCCTGTCCTCGCGCAATTTGACGATGTATTTTACTTTGGGGTTTTGGAGGCTGGTAATGTCAAACGGCATGACACGCCACCCAATGATCGGGCCCGGCCTCCCGCCATTCGGGCGTTTCGCTTCTGCATCTATCCATTGCGATTGGGCAGCGCGGATGGAAACGACAGCCCGCCGGCGGATTGATCGGGCTGGGCACATCGCCCGTAAGGATGGTGCGTTTTCGGGCGCGTTCCTTGCGCGGGTCGGCAATGGGCACGGCGGAAAGCAATGCCTTTGTATAGGGATGAAGCGGGTTTTCGTAGAGGTCGTTCCGCTCGGCGATTTCGACAATCACGCCGAGATACATGACTGCAACGCGGTCGCAAATGTGGCGCACCATGCTCAGGTCGTGGGCGATGAAGAGATAGGTGAGGCCGAATTGATCCTGCAGGTCTTCGAGAAGGTTCACGACCTGCGCCTGTATCGATACATCCAGCGCGGAGATGGGTTCATCGCAGACGATAAACAGCGGGTCAGATGCAAGCGCGCGGGCAATGCCGATCCGCTGGCGCTGTCCGCCAGAGAATTCGTGCGGGAAGCGGTTGACCAAACGCGGACTCAAGCCGACCAGGTTGATCAATTCCTTGACCCGCTCCGACCGTTCCCGGTCGGTGGCGAAAAGTTTATGGACGCGCAGCGGCTCGCTGACAATTGCGTTGATCGTCCAGCGCGGGTTGAGCGATGCGTAGGGGTCCTGGAAAATAATTTGGGCCTTCCGCCGGATCGCCAGCAGTTTCCTTCCCTTTGCCTTAACAAGGTTCTCGCCGTCGATGCGCACTTCGCCGCTGGTCGGGGGATAAAGCCCGAGAATTGTGCGGCCGGCGGTGGTTTTTCCGCAACCGCTCTCCCCCACCAGGCCAAGCGTCTCGCCGCGCGCGATCGTGAACGAAAGCCCGTCCACCGCGCGGACGTTACCAATCGTCTTCTGGAAAACCATCCCGCGCGTTACCGGAAAGTATTTCGTAAGTTTTTCGACGTTTACCAGCGGCTTGGAATCGATCATCGCGGCGCTCCCGTTTTCACATCTACCCAACAGGCAACCTTGTGCCCATCGTTGACCTGCAATAGTTTTGGATTTTCAACCGAACACTGCTCCACGGCAACTTCACAGCGCGGCGCGAAAGGACAGCCATGCGGTTCGACCAGTAAATTCGGCGGGGCGCCGTGAATGGCCTTCAAACGACTGCTGCCGCGGCGGCGGTCCACGCGCGGCAGGGCCTCCAGCAGGGCAATTGTGTAGGGATGGCGCGGGTCTTCATAAATATCGTCCACGCCGGCTTCCTCCACGATAAAGCCCGAGTACATCACGACGACCCGGTCGGCGAGTCCTGCGACCACGCCCAAATCATGGGTGATCCAAATGATCGAAAGTCCCACTTTTTCGCGCAATGACTTTACGAGTTCGACGATCTGCGCCTGAATGGTCACGTCGAGCGCGGTGGTTGGCTCGTCGGCAATGAGAAGGCTCGGGGAACAGGATAAAGCCATGGCGATCATCACGCGCTGGCGCATTCCGCCCGAATACTGGTGCGGGTAATCGTGCAGTCGGTTGACAGGCTCGGGAATCCCAACCAGTTCAAGGAGTTCGACGGCGCGTTTCTGGCACTGCCGGGGGTTCATGCCGAGATGCACGCGCAGCGATTCGGTGAGTTGGCGGCCGATTGTCAGCACCGGGTTGAGCGAGGTCATCGGGTCCTGGAAGACCATGGCAATCGCCTTGCCGCGCACGTCGCGTTCCATCTCGCTTTCGGATATTTTAAACAGGTCCACCCCGCAATAAACCGCGCTTCCGCTGGCGATTTCACCCGGGGGAATGGCGATGAGGCGCAGGATGGACATCATCGTCACGGATTTTCCACATCCGCTTTCGCCGACCACGGCGAGGGTGCTGCCCTCGGGCAAATCAAATGAGACGCCGTTGACTGCATGGATCACGCCTTCCGGCGTATGAAAACGCGTTTTCAAATCCCTTACTTCAAGCAGGTTGTTTGTCATGCAATCCTCACATCGCCCGGCTGTGCGGGTCCAGCGCGTCGCGCAAACCGTCGCCGAGGAAATTAATGCTCAGGACGGTCAACAGAATCAGCAAGCCCGGAAAAAACCACAGCCAGGGCGCGGACTCAAGGTAATTGTTCGCGCCGTCGAGCATATTGCCCCAGGTGGCGGTTGGCGGCTGGACGCCCAAACCCAGGAAACTAATGTAGGCCTCGGCCAGGATCGCATTGGCAACGCCCAGCGTGGCCGAGACAATGATGGGGGCGATGCTGTTGGGCAGGATATGGCGGAAGATGATCTCGAAGTTCGACGTGCCTGTGGCGCGCGCCGCCAGGACAAACTCATTCTCCTTGAATGACAGGAATTCCGCCCGCACGATGCGCGCCAGGTACATCCAACTGGTCAGGCCGATAATCACCACAATGACAACCACACTGCCGCTGAATGAGCGGCCAAACATGAGGATCTCGGGAATCTTTCCGCCAAAGAACTTGGCCATCACGATCAGCAGGAAAATTTCGGGGATGTTGAGCATGGCCTCCGTAATACGCATCAGGATGCTGTCCACGAGGCCGCCGTAGTACCCGGCGAGCGCACCCACCGTGATGCCAATCAGGTTCTCGATCAGCACGGCCAGCAGGCCGATGATGATCGAAATCTGCCCGCCGTAAATGGTGCGCGCCAGCGTATCACGGCCAATGGTGTCGGTGCCGAAGGGATGCGCTGCGGAGGGACCTGTCAGGCGCATGGAGGTATCCGCGTAGTTGGCGTAACTTTCCGGGAGGACGAGCGCGCCCCCAAAGGAATATGCAAAGAGAAGAAGCAGGGTCACTGCGCCGAACATGGCCATCTTGTGGCGGCGGAAGCGCCGCCAGGTCAGTTGCCCCAGGCTGAGCGGCGGGGTCTCCAGTTCGTCGAGGGGCAGGCTGGCAATTTGCACGGGTTTCGATGAAGTTTCCATGGGACCTACTTTTCGTACCGGATGCGCGGGTCGAGCCAGGCGTAGACGATATCCGTCAGTATCTGGAAGACGACCACCGCGACGGCAATTAACATCAGGATGCCCATCACCACCGGCAGGTCCACGCGGTCCACGTGATCCAGGAACAGGCGGCCCATGCCCGGCCAGGCAAAGATACGTTCAGTCACCACCGCGCCGCCCAACAGGAGCGGCAGGTCCAGTCCCACAACGGTCACAATCGGGAGCGAGGCATTCTTCAACGCATGGATGAAAACCACTTCGCGGCGCGGCAATCCCTTGGACCTGGCCGTGCGGATGTAGTCCTGGCTCATCACTTCCAGCATGGTGCTGCGAATGTAACGGCTGTAGGCGGCAAAACTGATCAGGGAAATACTGAGCACAGGCAGGATCAGGTGCCAGAGCACCTGGGTGGTCGTCCGGCCGACCTGCGGGTCGAACATGCCGACCGTGGGCAGGTACGGCAATCCCCAGCGCTTGAAGAGCACCGCAAAAATGTACATGGATATCAGGGCAATAAAGAAAATGGGCATTGAGTAGGCAATAAACAAAATGGCCGTGACCAGGTTGTCCATGAACGAATACTGCCGCAAGGCGGAATAAATCCCCACCAGCAACGCGCCAAAAATGATGATGATTTCGGAGGCCACCATCAGCATGAGCGTGTTCGGCAGGCGTTCTCCAATGACTTCCAGGACGGGTTTACGCGCGAGCAGTGAAGTGCCGAAATCCCCGCGCAAAATACCACGGCGGGTGCCGGGCGTCTCGGCGATACCGTCTCCGTCCAGGTCGGTCTTGGTCCAGTCATTGCCAGCCAGCCAGTACAGGTATTGGGTGTAGATGGGTTTATCCAGGCCCAATTGGCGCCGCAGGCGCTCGTAGTCTGCTGAACGGGTCACCCGCCGCCCCCCCATGGTGGCCACCGGGTCGCCCATATTCATCATCAACAGGAATAGAATGATGCTGATAAATAGCAGCAAGGGAATCCCCTGCAAAAGACGTTTCAGAATATATCGGCCCATTGAAATTCCTTTTTCGGGATGACCAAACAGCCGCCCAAGAACTGTGACCAGGCGGGTGGACCGGGAAATCCCCGGTCCACCCGGTCAATATCCTGCGGTTCTTACGCTATTCTTCCAGGTCCCATTCGGCGATGTTGAAAAACATCGTCGCGCCGGAGAATTTAACATTCTTCAAACGCGAACTAACCGCATATACGTCCGGATCCTGCCACAGGCCGATAACGTAGACCTTATCGTAGAACAATTGGTTGATTTGTGAGATGGTTTTCTGGCGTTCGGCCGCATCCACCTGCGTGGATTGCAACTGGATCAGGCGGTCGAGTTCCTCGTCGCAGATGTAGAACCAGTTCTCGCCCGTTGGGTTTTCGTCGGTCGGGATCTGGTCGCACAGCCAGTAATACAGGTCGGGGTCGGGGAGGAGCGGGCCGTCGGACCACTCCTGGATATCGTATTCGCCGCGGGCCGCCGGGCCGTTGTCCGCATAACTGGCAAAGTAAAGCGTATCGTCAACCGGGTTCACATTGAGTTTTATGCCTACTGCGGCCAGTTGCTGCTGCATAACAGCCTGGGTATCCTGTCGGATCTCGCGGATCGTCGTGGCATGTTCAATTTCGAGGTCCACACCGTCCTTCTCGCGCACTCCATCCCCATTGGCATCCACCCAACCGGCTTCGTCCAGCAGGGCCTTGGCCGCTTCCGGGTCGTAGGGGTAATTAACCAGCGGCGGATCGTTGTAGTAGGGCATGGCATCCCAGAAACTGGCCGGGACCTTGGTCAGGCCCAGCAGCAGGTCGCGGTTGATGCCTTCCCGGTCGATGGACATGGCAATCGCCTTGCGGACGTTCACATCGAACATGGCCGGGTTGCTTTTTTCCTCGTTCAAGGTGAAGAACATCCACTCGCTGTAGCCGCTTGGCTCGACCATGATGTTCAAGCCGGCATCCTTCAGTCCGGGCACATCGCTGTAGGCGATAAAGGTTCCCAGATCCGCGTCGCCGGCTTTCAGGGCCGCCGACTGCGAGGCGTCATCCGGCACGAAGCGGATGAAGATCTCATCCAGTTTGGCCGGTTCACCCCAGTAATTCTCGTTGCGCACGAAGCGGGCAAAACTGCCCGATTCCCACTCGACGAAGTCAAATGGGCCGCAGCCTACCGTGGGATTGCGCATCCAGTCGGCGTTGTCAATCGTCCCTTCCGCCTCGTAGACCGGGCGCAGGATGTGAGCCGGCAGGATGCCGTGCCAGAGGGTCGCCAGCCAGGGGGCAAAGGGGTCAATGAATGTTATTACGACCGTCTGGGGATCGGGCGCGGTCACCGACTCGATGGCATCGTATGGATAGGTGGTGGAAACAGTGTTGGTGGCGCTGACCGCCATCTCCCAGGTAAAAATGAAATCCTCGGCAGTAAGCGGGGTGTCGTCAGACCATTTGATGTCATCGCGCAGTTTCATGGTGACGACTTTTCCGTCGGCGCTGACGCCGCCATTTTCCGTGCTGGGGATCTCCGTCACCAGGCGCGGGAAGGGTTCATTTTTCTCATCGAACTCCCAGGCCCAGTGATTGTTCATCTGCCAGGTCGTCCAGGCGAACCACATGCTGGAATACAGCGGGGCGAGGGTATCGAACTCCTGGGTATAAATGAGCGTGGCAACCTTCTTTTCCGTCTGGGCTACCGGCGCCTCGGTCGCATCGGCAGGTGCAACCGGCGCCTCGGTCTTTGGCGCCCCACCGCAGGCCGCAAGTATCAAAGCGGCTGCGACCAGGACAAACAACAGTTTTTTGTTCATGAAATCTCCTCTTCTTGAATGAAACACTTCAGGCATTTCAAAAGATAAGCCGTGCTGGGCGCGTGAGCCTGCCCGAACATGGCTTGTCTACGTACGTGCCGACTCCAGGAGCAGGCACGCCGCGTGGTGATTTTCGCCGACCAGCACATTGGCGGGATCGGTGACTTTGCAGGCCTCGACCGCCGCGGGACAGCGCGGATGAAAGCGACAGCCCGGGGGCAGGTTGATCGGGTTGGGGGTCTCGCCCTGCAGGATGATGCGTTCGCGGCGCAGGCGCGGGTTGGGTACGGGGATGACCGAGATAAGCGCCCGGGTGTAGGGATGCCGGGGATTGGAAAGAACTTCACGGGCGGGGCCTGTCTCGACCATGCGGCCCAGGTACATGACCGCGATGCGGTCGGCAAAGTAGGCCACAGTGCTCAGGTCGTGCGTGATGAATACGATGCTGACGCCGCGTTTTTGGCGCAGTTCACGCAGCAGGTTGAGGATCTCGGCGCGGATGGAGACATCCAGCATCGAGACGGGTTCGTCGGCCAGCAATAGTTCGGGCTGAAGCACCATGGCGCTGGCGATGACGACGCGCTGGCGCTGTCCGCCGGAGAGTTCGTGCGGATAGCGCAGAAAGTAATCCTCGGACGGGCGCAGGCCCGCCTCTTCAAGCGCGGTCTTGACGCGTTCGAGGCGTTCATCTTTTTCGCGCGCGACGCCATGCACCACCAGCGGCTCGGCCACGATCTCGAAGATGGTGCTGCGTGGATTGAGCGACTCGTACGGGTCCTGGAAGATCATCTGGGCCTGCTGGCGCAGGCGTTTCATGGACATGTGCGGCAGGGTCAGGTGCTCGCGCGTCCCGACCACACCAGATTCGAGCGGAATCAATCCCGCGCGCGCGCGCCGCTCATGTGCGCCGACCGTTTCGTTGTGCAGCAGGATCTCGCCGTCGGTTTGCTCCTCGAGGCCGATCAGCGTGCGGGCAATGGTGGTCTTGCCGCAGCCCGACTCGCCGACGATGGCCAGCACCTCGCCGCGTTTCAGGTTGAACGAAACCCCGTCCACGGCTTTGACGTAGTTCGGCGGGCGTCGGCGCAGGATTTCCCCCATGCTCTGGCGGATGGGAAAATATTTGTACAGGTCGCGCACTTCAAGGATGGGCGTATCATTGTTCATGCGAAGATCGCCTCCTTCCCCTTGCAAAGATGACAGGCGGCATAATGGGCCGGTGAGGTTTCCAAAATGGGCGGATCGACCCGGGCACAGGCATCGACCTTCACTTCACAGCGCGGGTGAAAGCGGCAGCCGGTCGGCAGGTTCGTCAAACGCGGCGGCGTGCCCGGGATCGATGCCAGGTTATCGGACGGTTCGTTCAGGCCCGGGAAGGAGGCCAGCAGGCGTTGTGTGTATGGGTGCTGCGGCTGGTTATAGATGAAATCTGCCGAACCGTATTCGGCCACCTTGCCGCCATACATAACCACCACCGTATCGCATACTTCGGCCACCACGCCCAGGTCATGTGTGACCATCACGATGGCCAGACCCAACTCCTTCTGGATTTGCTTCAGGAGTTCCAGCACCTGGGCCTGGATCATCACGTCCAGCGCGGTGGTGGGTTCGTCGGCAAAGAGCAGGCTGGGCGAACAGGCCAGGGCCATGGCGATCATGGCGCGCTGGCGCATCCCGCCCGAATACTGGTGCGGATACTGATCCCGCCGCGCGCGCTGGATGCCGACCATTTCGAGCAGTTCGCCCACGCGCTTCTCGGCGGCCTCACGATCCATCAGGTTATGTAATTCAATCCCCTCGCGGATCTGGTCGCCGACCTTCATCACAGGATTGAGGGCGTTCATCGCGCCCTGAAAGATAATCGCCATATCCCGCCAGCGTATGGCGCGCATCTGGCGCTCGCTTAACTGCATCAGGTCGTTTCCCTTGAGAAGCGCCCTGCCTGATGTGATGCGTCCGCTGGCAGGCAGGAGGCGCATGACCGACATGAGAGTGGTGGTCTTTCCGCAGCCCGATTCACCCACCAGGCCGACAGTCTGGCCTGGCATGACGTCAAATGAGACATTCTCGAGGGCGCGCGCGATCTTGCCGTCGGGCAGGTGAAACTCCGTGGTCAGATTGCGGACAGAGAGAAGGGGCGCGGTCATTTCGCCTCCGGGGCTGGTATCATTACCATGTTTTGATCTCCCTCGAGGTGGTGCGCCGTCAAGCGCGGGTTGAGCATTTCCTCCAGCACATTGCCGAGCAACACACACCCAAGCGTGACCCACACAATGGCGAGGCCGGGCGGCAGGAAGAACCACCAGGCTCCGTTTGTGACGGCGCTGCGGTCAAAAGCGAAGTTGAGCATCGTGCCCCAGGAGGGCTGGGTTGGATCGCCCAGGCCGAGGAAGGCCAGTCCCGACTCAACCAGGATGGCGGTGGAAAGAATCAACACTGTATTTGCCACAATGAGCGGCATGATCTGAGGCAGGATATGTTTGCGGATGATGTGTCCATGCCCCGCGCCGATGGCCCGCGCCCGCGCCACAAACTGGCGCTCCTTGATGGTCAGCACCTGTGAGCGGATCAGGCGCGCGGTGCTGGTCCAGTAGAGCAGGCCGATCACCACGATCAACACCGAGAGCGGGGAGATGTTCAAATCCATCTGGCGCAGGGTGGCGACCAGGATCAACATCAGCGGCAGGTCGGGGATGACGAGCAAAATATCGGTGATGCGCATCAACAGGTTGTCGATTCCGCCGCCGAAATAACCCGCCATGATTCCGAACAGACTGCCGACAAACATGGCAATGAAGCCTGCCATGAAACCAACCATCAACGAGATGCGCGCCCCAAAAACCAATTGCGACCATACGTCATGACCCGCGTCATCCGTACCGAGCGGCCCGTGGATGGAGGGCGGTGTGAAGGTCAACCCGCGCCCGTTCTCGTCGCGGACGATGTCCTTGGGAGAGTAGGGCGTCAGCACGGGCGCAAAGGCCGCCACGAGAACCGCTGTCAGCACCAGGAAGCCGCCCAAAAGTCCGAGTTTGTTGCGGCGGAACGACTTCCAAAATTCGGAGAGGTTGCGCTTGAAGAGAGTCCAGTTTCCGTTCATGTCAGGCCTCCTTCACGCGCGGGTCGAGCGCGGCGTACAACACGTCCGCGGCCATGTTGGCGATGATGACGCTGACTGCCAGCAGCAGGAACGCGCCCTGCAGGAGCGGATAGTCCTGTTTGGTCAGCGCGGTCTCGAAGAGTTTTCCAAGGCCGTCGTATGAGAAGACGGTCTCGATGTAGATCGCGCCTGAAACGGTAAAACCCAGGTTGAGCGCAATCAGCGTGACGATGGGCAGCATCGCGTTCTTGAGGGCATGTTTCCACAGCACCTGCCAGTGACTCATGCCCTTGGCCTTGGCGGTCAGGATGTAATCCTCGCTCAACACCTCAAGGATCGAGGAGCGCATGATGAGCATGTACTCGCCAAGATACAGGATGGTGAGCGTAAACGTTGGCAGGATCAAATGCCGGGCCAGGTCGGGAAGGACTGTGTACAGCGGCTTGCCCGTGTTGGCGGGGCTGACGATCCCGCCCGTGGGCAGGCCAAGCCACGTGCTGCCCGCGGCCAGTAAAATGATGCCCAGCCAAAAAGTGGGGATGGCCCAGGCAATCAACGAGAAGGTCAGCGCGCCCACGTCAATGGCGGTCTTGCGCTTCCAGCCTGCCAGCAATCCGAGGATTACACCGAAGATGATGGAAAGCATTTGCCCCAGGCCAATCAACAGGACGGTGTTCCATAACTTGGACATCAGCACTTCGCTGACCGGCCGCCGCAGGGACCAGGAGACGCCCAGGTTGCCCCGCGCCCACTGTCCGAGCGTGTTAAAGAATTGGTCGGGGAAGATGGGCTTGTCCAGGCCAAACTGCGCGCGCAGGGCCTGCTGGGTCTCTGCCGAGATGCGCACATTGCGCCCGATCACCGAGCGGACAGGATCGCCTGGCAGCACGCGAAACAACACAAAATTGATGATGACCACCACAAAGATCGTCACCAGCGACAGGCCCAATTTACGAAGGAGAAAATCGCGACGGTTCATGGGGAAGGTGGCCTCCGCTTAAAAGATTCTAGTTCCACCGTTTTTAACGGGAAAACCTTTTCAAACACGAAGGACACAAAGGTCACGAAGGAAAAACACCCATAAAATTAACCGCCTTTTCCCCTTTGTGTACTTCGTGGCCTGTGTGTTTAGGCTCTTTCCCGTTAATTACGGGAGAGCCAGGATTCTTTCCTCTTTCTTCTTTTTGGGAAGAAAGAGGAAAGAAGAAAGATGTTGTGTTATTTCACCGGCTCGACCTGCAACAGGGACTGCGCCGACTCGATTCCGAGCGTCGATTCGATGAATCCCATAAAGCGGTCTGAGCGGTAGGCCTGGAGTATCTTTTCGTAATGCAGGACGATGTATGGGCGGTCATTGAAGACCATTTCCTGCATCTTCCATACAATCTCCTGGCGCTCGGCCTTATCCACGGCCTGCTGCTGGTCGAGGTACAACTGGTCGTATTCGGGATTGTGATATCCGCTGTCACTCCAGCCGCCGTCCACGAACTGGTCGGTGGTCATCACGCTGAGGATGAAGTCGGGATCGGGATCCGGTCCCCAGCCCCAAATGACGAGGTCGTAATCGCCCGCAGGGGTGGTGGCCGCGATCAGGCTGTCCGAATCCACGGCTTCAGGGGTGGCCTTCATCCCAGCCTGGCTGAACCAGTCAGACAGCATGTCTGCCACACGCGGGTAGGTGGCTGAATCGGCGGGGAATTGCAGGCGGAATTCCAGGCGCAAATCGCCTTTGGTACGCACGCCATCACTGCCAAGAACGTAGCCTGCTTCATCCAAGACACTGTTTGCTGCGGCAATATCGAATGGAACATCCTTGATGTTCGGGCTATACCAGAAGCCGCCGCCCGTGGCCGGCGAGACAATGCTGTCGCCCGGTGTGCCCAATCCCTGCAAGACGATATCCACGATGTCCTGTTTGTTAATGGAGTGGGCAATCGCCAGGCGCACGGCAGGGTCAGCCAGGGCCGGATTTCCAGTCGGGGCGGGGTCGTTATTCGGATCCACAGTGTTGATGATCAATTCGTTGAAGTAGCGGCTATCCACCGCAATGGTCTTCACGTTATCGAAGCCCTTCACGGTGTCAAAGGCGCTGGCAGGCACACTATTGACCATGTCAATATCGCCGACCTTGAGAGCCTGGATCATGGCATCCGTGTTATCGAAGAGCTGGAAGGTCACGCCGTCGATCTTGGGTGAACCGCCAAAAAAATCCTTGTTGGCGTCCAGCAAAATCACACCTGCATCCTTGTCGAAGGTTTTTAGCACGAACGGCCCAGTGCCAATGGGCTCAGAGTTCGAAAAGTTTTGCAGGTCCTCGGGGGTGGTGAATCCTTCAAAATCAGGAGGGTAAACAGCGAACAGCCACGAGACACGATAGTCCATGTTGGCAATCGGGTATTCGGTAACGATCACCACGGTCGCATCGTCGGGAGCGGTCACCTCCGAGAAGCCGGCCGTATAGTTGGCGGTGGTCGCCCAGCCATCGGGGTCAAGCATGACGGCGTTGATCGCCCAGGCCATTTGCCCTGCAGTGAAGGGCTCGCCATTATGCCACTTGATCCCATCCTTGAGGTGATAGGTCCAGGTCAGGCCATCGTCGGCTACCGACCATTCCTTGGCCAAATCGCCCACGTAGCTTCCATCAACTGCTTCTTTGGTCAGTGTGGAATAGATTAAGTCGAAGATGGCATACGACTCGGTCAGAAATGCATACGCGGGATTGAGCGTATCGGGATTACCGATCCAACCAATGCGCACGGTGGCCTCGGCCGCGGCGGTTGCCGTGGCTTCCCATCCATTGCCGCAGGCCGAAACGAGCACGGCCAGCAATACCAAAACGTACAACAGTTTTTGTTTCATGGGTCTCTCCTCCAAAGATGACGGGACATCCCAAAAACAAAACCGCGCCCCATGCAGGAACCTGCCCGGGCGCGGATGCTCAGCGTAGAAATTGGAATTGGATGGAACGATCTTGGGTTGGTTTAGATGGGACGTCCACTTGAAAATTGTACTGTATTTTTCACTTTAGGGAAAGTGGTTTTTGCCGAATTACACATACTTGGGTAAAATCCATCCAAGGCAGGCACCCATGGAAAAACCAATCAAACTCACTGAAAAGTATGAACGCAATGGCTGGCCGTCCGTCAAAAGGCCGGACCTCAAGCCCCCGGAGGGCTGGAACCTTTCCCTCCTGACTTCGATTGAACGAATCCGCTCCCACACGCTTTCCCCCGACGGAGGCATGATCTCGTTCATCAAGGACGGCGAAAGCCTTTCGGACGTATACCTGCTTCCGTCAAATGGAGGCTGGCCGGCCCGCATCAGCACGGACCGTCCCCTCGCACCCTATTGGGATGATGAAATCCCGGAATGGTCGCCGGATGGCAGGTGGCTGGCCTTTGGCATTCATGGACATATCCATCTCGTTCCCCGCGAAGGCGGCCTCCCGAAGAAGGTCACGGACTTCACCACTGCCGCAAGCGGCCCGCGCTGGATGCCGGATTCGAATGGCCTGATCGTCACAGTTGAAAGAAATGACGCGGACCAACTCCTTCTGACAGACCGCGAGGGGTCCTGGCCGCGCGCTTTGACCACCGACTCCGCGGGCGATCATTGGGACGCGCGTCCCTCCCCCGACGGAAAGTTCATCACCTACACCCTGCGCCGCACGGACGATTTGAATCGCCTGGACATCATCCTGCTCGAGATCGCGACGGGTAAATCCATCACGCTTTATGGAAAACCATCCACGCGCGCGGCGTCCGCGAAATGGTCGCCCGACGGACAGTGGATCGCGTTCATCTCGCAGGAGACCGGCCGCGAAGAACTGCATCTTGTCAGGCCCAACGGCGAGGGACTGCATCAACTCACAAAGGCGGGACACGACGTCTTTCAGTTTGAGTGGGCGCCCGATGGCAGGCGGCTGCTGGTTGTCTTCAACCGGGGCGGCGCGTTCGAACTGAGTCTCGTCGAAACGGAATCAGGTTCGGTGTCCGAGTTGAGAGGCGGCGCGGGGCTTCATTCGAATCCATGCTGGGCGAAGGATGGCTCGTTCATCACGTTCGAGTACGAGAGTCCGCTTTTCCCGCCTGACCTGTATCGAATGGAACTGCCGGGCAGGCAGGTCACGCAGTTGACATTCTCCAATCCGCCTGCCATGCAGAAAAACAAACTGATCGCGCCCGAGATCGTCAGTTATAAAAGTTACGATGGGCTTGAAATTCCCGCGTTTTTATACCGGCCTGTGAAATCGAACGGCGCGGCAATCGTTTACCCGCATGGCGGACCCAAGGATCAATATGTCCTCGGCTGGGACGAACTCGCGCAATATTTCGCTGCAAAGGGATACACCTATCTTGCGCCGAACTATCGCGGGTCAACGGGCTACGGCCAGGAGTTCGAACGCGCCAACTATGATAACTGGGGCGTCGGCGACACACAGGATTGCATTCATGCCGCAAAATACCTGCGCACGCTCAAGGATATAAAGCATGACCGAATTGGAATTGCCGGCGGGAGTTACGGCGGCTACATGACCGCCTGCTGCCTGTCGCGGGATCCCGAATATCTTTATGCATGCGGCGTGATGAAATATGGCGATTCGAACCTGGTCAGTTCGTGGGCTGAATGCGAAAAGCGCCTGCGCATCTATACAGAAATCTTTCTCGGCCACCCGGCAGACAAACTGGACGTGTATCTCAAAGGCTCCCCCCTTCTCGACGTAAAGAATGTCCAAAAGCCCATGTTGATCGTGCACGGCCTGCTCGACACCGTTGTGCCGCCCGAAGCCTCCGAGGAATGGGTCGAGGCGCTCAAGCGTCACGACAAAGTCTTCGAATATAAAACATACGACAATGAACCGCACGGTTTCCTGCGCCGCGAAAATTTACAGGATGTATATGAGCGCATGGAGAGGTTTTTGGATTGGTATTTGTTGCCGGGTGCGTAAAACTTGCGAAAAATGGGGTTCACTGGCAAACTTGCGCGATTATCAAATCGTGCGGGAAGCCAATGAACCCAGGCGACTTCTCTTTCCCTGGCTTAGGATCGTTCCTCCAGCCATTGGAGCAGGGTGCGAACGCTGGCGGTTGCCATGGCAATGCTGGTATCCGCGGCGCCATAATAGATACGGATTGTGTCTCCATCCGAGGCCAGGGTGACGCCGCAGGGAAAGACAACATTATCCACGTCTCCGCGTTGCTCATACAATTCCCTGGGGCCAAATACCCACTCGTCACCGCGCTTCAAGCAACGCTCCGGGTCGTTCAAGTCAAACAAGGCCAGGCCTAATCTGTAGATCGCCCCGGCTGCATTCTGCTTCACTCCGTGATATATGACCAGCCAGCCCTCCGGTGTTTCAATCGGCGGCGAAGAGAGGCCGATTTTATTCGCATCCCACCAGGCGCCGAGTCTCGCTTCCAGGATTTTTTTATGGCCGCCCCATTGGCGCAAATCGGTTGAATAGGAAATCCACATGTTTGCGCTGGGACCGCTGACCGGGCGATGGATGAGCGCCCAACGGCCATCAATTCTGCGCGGCAGGAGCGCGGCATCTTTATCTTCCGGTTGCATGATTACGCCAAAGCGTTCGAAGGTGTGGAAATCCTCGGTGAGCGCCAAAGCCACGCCCGGTCCGCCGCGCGCGTAGGCAGTGTAGACGATCGCATACCGGCCCAACTCAGGGACATGGGTAATGCGCGGGTCTTCAATCCCCCACAATTCATCCGGATAGTGTTCCGGGTCGGCCATTAAAGTTGGCGTTTCGTCGATTTTCCAATTGTCGACGCCATTCTTGGAACGTGCGGCGCACAGGTGGGAATGGCCGCGCCGGTCCTCCACGCGGCATAATAGCAGCGTGGTGCCATCTGCGAGAAGTGCCGCCCCGGGGTTGAAAACGCTATTGACCTGATACGGCCACTGCGCGGCTGTCAGGATGGGGTTGAGTTTGTGGCGTTGAAACAGTTCCTGATTGTTCATGATGGGCGCTTTCATGGGGGGGATCAATATTTTCTACCAGGCGTAATTCCAGAAGCGACTGGAGAAAGGCGAGTGTGGATTCCGCGCCCTGATTCTCGTTCGGGCGATCCGAGTGCAGGCCATCGCGACAGCCTCCTGTTGTGGGGTCATAGACCGGGAGGTGCAGGTCGTTGCGCCCGAGAAACCATTCGAAGGCGCGTCGGGCTTCCCAGTGCCATTGTTTATTGCCTGTGATGCGATGGGCCTCGAGGCAGGCCGATACCATTGCCTGGGCCTCCACCGGCTGTTGATCGAAGCGGGCGCGTTCGCCGCCCCGCCGATAGAATCCGTTGGAGCCAACTGGAACGAAATGGCCTGCCTGCGTGTCCGAGCACTGCAATCTGGCAAGCCAGTCGAGAGATTCCAAACCCACCCCGGCCATTTCCGGGTTTGGAATGGATTGCCCGCATAAAAGCATGGCATGTGACAGGGCCGCATTGCAATACGTCAGGCTGTCCTCGAACCAGTTCCACCCATCCACCCGGTTATTCCTGTAAAGCGAAAGTAACCGGCCAGCCAGATCCTCCCGTACCTGACTGGCGCGCCGATCGCCGGCGAATCGCTGCATATACTCGTGGATGCCGATCAGGGCGAATGCCCAGGCGCGCGGACTGGTTGTTTCCAGGATGGCGAGCAGGGACTGCTGAAAAACGCGCCCCGCCATGTTTTGAAGGGTGGGCGCGCCGGAGCGGCCCAATAAGGTTCCCAACGCCCACAGGGCCCGGCCGTGACTGTCATCCGAACCGCTTTCTTCCAGCCATTGACGTTGATAATTCATAAAGTTACGAAAGCGCCGGGTTTCTGTATTGAAGGCATACCACGTGAATGCGAGATAACGGGTTGCCAGGTTGACCGCCTCTCCGTTGCCCAATTCCTCGAGAAGCGCGCTGACCATCAGCGCGCGGGCATTGTCGTCAGTGGTGTAACCTTCATGATAATTGGGGACCGTGAAGATGGCATGTTGAAGTATTCCGGTCTCATCGGTCAGGTGATGCAGGTGATCCAGTTTAAGCGGAGGCAACTCCCCGGCGCGTTTATCAAGAGGTTTGACCGCAAAATCAGCCGCCGCGATGAAACGATGTTCGGCGCGGGCGCGTTCAAAGCTCTGCATATAGCGGCGCGCCACCTGCGGCCAGATCATGTCGCGGCCAAACAGATAAGCGCGCTTTCGCATGGCATGACGTTTCAACTCGTTGCCCAGCAATTCGATCACCCCGTCCGCGAGGGCCTGCGGGTCGCGAAACGGCACCAATGCCCCGCGGTCGTCAGCAAGCATTTCCTCCGCATACCAGTACGGCGTGGAGACGACCGCCTTCCCCGCTCCCAGCGTATAGGCCAGCGTACCGGATGTAATCTGGGCAACATCGAGATACGGCGTGATGTATATGTCCGCCGCGCCGATGAACTGAACCAGTTCCTCCAGACTGACGAAGCGGTCGTAAAAGATCACATTTCCTTCCACGCCCTTTTCATGCGCCAGCCATTGCAGGGAGAGCCGGTAGCTTTCGCCTTCGTTCTGTATCACGTGCGGATGGGTGGCGCCGACGACGATATACACCACGTTTGGGTGTTTCTCCAAAATACGCGGCAGGGCTTCGATGACGTTCTCGATGCCCTTGTTGGCCGAGAGCAGGCCGAAACTCAGCAGGACACTTTTACCTTCCACCCCGAACAGGTCCTTGTGAAAGCTCGGGTCCACGAAGGGGACATCCGGGATGCCATGCGGGATCAGGTCGATCTTTTCCGGCGGGATGTGGTAAACCTCCTGCAGAAATTCCAGGCCTCGTTTGCTCATCACCACCAGACGGTCCGATAGCACCGCGATCTCTTCCATCACGCGCCGCTGGTCGGGGTTGGGATTTTTCAGGATCGTGTGCAATGTGGTGACGACCGGCATGCGCAACTCGCGCAGAAGCGCCAGGATGTGACTGCCCGCGCGTCCGCCAAAGATTCCGTATTCGTGCTGTAACGAGACCATATCCACGTTGTTGATGTTCAGGAAATCCGCGGCGCGGCGATAGGATTCAATATCCTTTTCCGTCAGTTCGAAGCGCACGCGTGCAGGGTATTCGTAGCCCGCTTCGGTGTCGTTGACCGGCAAAGCGAAGCAGGCTGTGCCTTTGTATTCATCGGAGATGGATTCGCATAAATCGGTGGTGAAGGTGGCGATGCCGCACTGGCGCGGCAGGTAATTACCGATAAAGGCAATTCTCCTGATGATCGAGTGAGTGGTTTGTTCCATGTTCAACTTTCCTTCCAAACTTCCATCCTGGACGCGTTTACATTGCCTCGAGAAGATTCTTGAGGCTCGCCAGGTTTTCCCTGCCCTGTTTCCTCATGTTTTTTTCCAGTTTCCCCTCATTTACCTGGAAGAAATCGACTACATTTGCCTGCATGGACAGATTGATCTTCGTAACGCCATGGGCTTCCTCGAAGGTATAGGAAGTGTGCGATCGAAGGGGACCGGTAATGGACTTGAATCCGAATTTACTGTTCGTTTCGTATTCGGTCACCTCGAAGGCGCTGAGATTCCTGCGACCCATCAAATGACCTATGGATTGGAAAAACGTGCCTGCTATACTCAAGCCTTTCGCAAGCGCGGAGGACTCCAATGTCCCATACTGCCATTGAAAATCGTTTTCCGGGGCGCTCACAAAATCGAAGACCTGCCCGATGGGTTTGTAGATCATCGTGTCAAGATTAATATCAATCATTTTTTCCTTGCCGATGGCGGATTCTTTAGGTCTCCAGGGTGGGACTGACGCCGCGCGTCGGCCGCGGGTTGGCGATGTTGACCTTTAGAATTCGGTCGCCCAATGAGAACGCATTAAACATGCTGACCGCCTTGTCGGCTTCGCCCTGCGCGCTCATGGTGACGAAGGCGAACCCTCTGGACTCGCCGCTATTGCGATCTTTGACGATGTCGGCTGTCAGGACTTCTCCAGCCTGTGCGAAAAGGGTATTCAATTCCTCCTGGGTCGTGGACTTGGACAGATTTCCCACGTACAACTTGGTTTCCATTTTTACTGCTTTCTCCGGCGTTGCGCCGGGATAAGAAACGCCGCCGCGCTCATAACAGGGTCGGCGGCGTTGAAACCGCACGGATCCGGTTATTTCATTCCCGGCAGATGACACAATTCGAACTACCGAGGATTACATCGAGGCAGGCAAATGGGCTTTGGTCTTGATGGATGCTCCCTGTGGAACAACCTCCGCTTCCCCCGGTTGATAAACACAATGTTTACGATAAGCCTGTATCAGTGTAACACACTAATGAGCCAAAATACGCGGCAGAATAAAACGGACTCTCGCGGAGGCCAGTCCCCTCGCGGGAACCCAACCCCTCTCCATCCTCCGCTTTCGTCTTCGCCCGCTTCCCCGCCTCGACTTCCCCTACGGGGTGATGCTCACGCCGGGGCCATTGCGTGTCAAGTCCGCGTGGACATCGCTCGATTACACGCAATATTGGGTGTTGAGAAACCTTCCAGGGGAGAATTGGAAACCTTCCTTGAGAGGTTTGGAAACGAGTCTAGACTCGTTGGGCAAAACATTTCGATATTTTTGGGAAAATGTACTGACATTTTGCCAGACAAGTACTGTCTTGTTGGAGAATAGGTACTGGGAGGAAACCCGACCCATATCCACGCAGGGGATGTGGTCGGCCACGGCGCGGCATTTGGCTCGTTGAACACCCTGCCGCCACGGATTTACCCTACGGGCACGATGTCACGGATGCGCACGGATTTTTTAAACCAAAATGAGTTGTAGCCCAATTTGGGCAAAATTTCGGTGTCAGGCTTTACCCTCCGCTCCGCTCGCGTTGAGCAAGGCGGCTATCCTTCGCCAACAAATTTCTTCACGGCTTTTTTGACGAATTCTGGCAAAGGGGTTTGATTCTGTTGCGCCTGTTGCTTCAATTTTTCATAAACCCGCACTTCACCTTCTTCCCAAACAATATCTGCTCTCCTGATTTCGCGCAAAGCAATGTGAACATAGTTTTCTGGATTTGCCCAATAACACTTCAAACAAACATTCGGAGACTTCTCTTTCAACCCATTTTCGCAGTGTTCGCAAGACCACGACTTAGCGCGATTACATGAGCCGCAGACCAGCATGAAATGTTCAGGGTTCAATTCTTCATGTGTATCGCCCGCGACTTCATATGGTATGCGATGATCAACTTGCAAGTAACGCGCTTCAAATTTGCCAGAACAAACCGCGCATTTACCGCCCTGTTTTTCGTAAAGCATATCCTTGAAAGTCTTTGAAAATGTTTGTCTGCCCCCTAACCTGCCCGTACGGATTTGAGACACACCGCCAAAGCGATAAGCCGCAATTGTGCGTCCTTCCGAGTCTTTGACCCGAAATGTCTCCAATGGAATTCCGAACTCGCGCACATCCCGCGCCGCTCGTGGAGGGTGGTTGTAGCCATATTCCTTTTCGAGCTCTTCCGTAGTGATGTGTCCATGAGCAAGGATATGCTCGATGACAATGCGGGCGCGCTTGTTCGTGATTTGGCGAAGCAGTCGCTTTATTTCAATATTCTGCTTGGATGATTTTGCCATTGAAAATCCCTCGGTAATTCAGAGTTCGAAAAGTGCGGGTTGGCGGTTGACTTTCTTTTCGAGAATGTGAATTGGTTCAATGCCTAGGTGTTTGACCAGGTTTTTGGAAAGGTACACCGATTCAAACGTGACCTCATCCCTGCCGAGCAAGGTCGCCTGCGTAGACCGCCCCGCATCCACTTCAAGACGATACATCCCCAATTCTTCTGGCAGACTCTTGCCGTAGGATTTTTGCCCCGTGCGTCCATCGTAACTCAGAATAAACGGCACGTTTCTCTGATTGAGTTTCAGCAACTCCTGCATGAACTCATCGAAGTCAATCCCGCTGAAATAGCGCGGATCGCCTGTCATGCAGACGCCCTGATAAGGCGGATCCATGTAAACCAGATCGCTCGGTTTTGCAAGTGACAGAACTACCTTGTAATCCAAACTGGCAACCGTTGTTCTTCCAGCGAGCAGATTGGATACAGATGAAATATCCGCCGTCATCATTTTCGGATTACGTCCCAGGCGGCGGTTGTCGGGACTTTGGTTGAATTCCCCATATGCGTTGTAGCGCACGGAGGCTTTCACACAGCGCGCCAGCAAATAGAGTAGGAAGTCAGGCCGCTTGGTCTTGTTGAATTCATCACGCACGAAATCGTAATACTTTCTCTCGTTCCCCTGCTGTTCCTTCCAGAGATGTTCGTATCGCTCGGAAATCCGCTTCGGGTGGATGATGATCTCCTCCCACAAAGCCATCAGCGGCGCGTTGACATCGTTGATGTGGAACCGCGCCGCCTTGCTGTGCAAAGCCGCCGCAATCGAAATCGCCGCCGATCCCGCGAAAGGCTCGAATAACGTATCCACATCCTGCGGGAAGAACGGCAGGATGTATTTGGCAAGATTCCGCTTACTGCCTTGATAGGGGATGGGATGAGGGACTTTCATGGGAGGGATTATACGACAGGCTTCAAGTTCAATTTGCGTTTTCACAATTCGGACAGAATACTGAGCGATTGGCCCAGTATTTTGTCATCACGCGGATTCGCTGACTGCCGCTTGAATAGCCCTCGCCAATTTCCTTGGGCAATTTTAGATTAATTGACATTTTCTTTACCTGTTATTTGCAAGTCGGTTGTTTCGGTTTCCAATATCAACTACAAGGGCTGTTGGCATGTTTTGCATGAAACGAATTGATTTGCACTACTATCCCATTCCAGCTTTTTCTGTTTGTGCTTGCATTTTGGAGCATGGATGTAGAAATAATTAACAAATTTTTCTAGATCGGATAGGATTATTTTCACGTCGTTCATGCTTAAGTTTAGTTTTCTTGGATCAGGATGTGAAGCAATATTCATGAGCCAAAGTGAATTTTCGATATCTCTAAGTGGCGGTTGCTTTGCATCAAATACATTGTTCCGTCCAAAAAATTGCGCGACAGCAGATATAAAGGCTTTAAGTTCTCTTTTTTCATTTGCTGTACCTTGACGATAGGGTAGAGAGATATTGTAGTGTTCAGTTATTTCTCGGAAAGTCGCATCAACCAAGTCTCTCGTTTTCCGAGCGGCATCAACTGTATAGCCTCGCTGAATCGCATCATCAATCTGTTCTCTAAGATCAAGATTGTCGTCAAGCGAAATGCCTGTGTCATAATCCCAATTTTGAATCTTTTTGTGTATCCAACTTGGGAATGTAACGCGAAGAATCTCACTCCAATGCATATCATGAGAGAGAATTACGAACTGTTTTTGATTTAATCGCGGGTCGTCTCTAATGAGCTTCGCAAATGCTAAGCGATGATCTGCATCGACGCTGCTAACAATATCATCTAAAACAACAAACTCACATTGTTTATTGAATTCCACTGCAGAGGCAAGAAAGAAACAAAGCCCCAATGTGTTTAAGTGAGACTCGCTCATGAATTTGTTCGGAGGGGTTATTCGATCACCTTTGAAATAAAACTCGAATTCAAGTCCTCTATCTGTGGTCGGTATTAATCTCAACAGATCGAATCCCTCGTTAGGATGTAACGCCTTGTAGAAATCATTCACTTCGTCTGAAATAGAAGATAAGGCTTTGTTAAATTCAATCCTTTCTCTTTGCTCAAGAGAAGAAATAATATCTTCCAGCGACTTTATCTGTCGCCGAAATTGTTTTTCTTTAGATTTTAATTCGAGCCATCGTATGTAATGTTCGCTAAGATTCTTGAGAGATTGAAGTCGTGCAGTTTTTAGTTTATCGGCTTCTGTATCGCTTATTTTTTCTAATTCCAACTGTACAGATTTTGCGAGTTTGTCCGTTTCTATGTTGTATTCCTGGAGCGCACTTAAATCTTCGTTGAGTATTTCAAAGGCTCTGCTTTCAAATGATTGATTGATAGTATCCGCCCATCCCTTCATTTTTTTAGTCACTCCATCTACGCTCGACATCCAGACATTTTGACCAATTGTTTTGCTGGCGGAAACTTGCTGCATCGCACCTTGTAACATTTTTACAGCCGATAATACCTTTTGTCTAACATCATCGGCTTGTTTTCGTGTGTTCTCAATTTCCAGTTTGATCTCAGAGAACTCTACTAGTTTGCCTTTCAACTTTTCGAGAAGGTCTTCGGTTGAAATTTCTCTCTCGCACAAAGGGCAGACATTTAAGTCTGGGTTCTCTTCAATAATATTAGTGCCAGATTGGTAGAGATCAAGCAATGTAAGTTTTTCCAGGTTTTCCTTTTTGCTAAGAAGCAATTTGTGGTTCTGTGAATAACTTTGGATTTGAGAAACAAGATTTGCAGAAATGCTGGACTGGGAAAGTGTGGACTCCAATCCTGCAAGAATTTGTAGTTGTTTTCCCTTTTCGTCTTGAGGCGTTGCATTCAGTTCTTCCAAAGATTTTTGAAGAGACTCTAAACTCTCAATAAATGTTCTTCCGCCCAATTGTTGGCGCAATTGTTCAGCAGCCGCCAAAATAGCTGATGAATAATTAACGATAGTTCCAACAATTGAAGTTGCAATTGTCTCAATGTCTCGCTCTTTTTCCAAAATTTGGCCTTGAATTTTCCGATAGTCGGAATCTTTTTCAAGGCTTCCCTTAACTTTATTGATAACATCTCTTGTTTGTGTAACTACATCAAAACCAATTATCGAAGATACAGCCTTGAGCTTTTCTGTTTTGGTTTTATTTACAAAATCTTTTAGCTCGGCATGACGCAAGATCACATTTTCCCCTTGGGAATTTTCAATAAAAGAAGCAAGCGCAGTACCTGAATTTTGCCAAACGGCTTTATATTTATCTGCCCCAGAAGGGTCAGTGATAAGTTGCAATTGCTTTTGGCCAAATACATCAGGATTAGTGGTAACAATTTCTACTACAGAATCTTCTCCTTGAGGCAATCTGTAATGTCGATAGGAACTTTCATAGCAACCCTCCTTTCTCAAGTGGGAGATAGTATCCTGAAAATACCATTCAATTGCATCTGCTAACGAACTTTTACCTCTACCGTTTTCAGCTGAAAGCACTAGGCTTTTGGACTTTTTACTTAAATCAAAAACCACTCTGTTTCGAATCCCTCTGAAACCATAAATAGATACAGATTTAATTTTGGTCATTATTTATCTCCCGCAATTGTTTTAAACGATCTTGGAGACGCTTTTCTGTTAATTGCCCTTTGTCGAAAAGTTCTTTTATGGACTGTATTACAGCAACATCCGCCTCGGCTTGAAAAACTTCATCGTCAATCCGACTTGAGATTTGCTTTCTTATTTCATCCAATCTTTTGTTGGTATTTAACAGTGTCTCATCGATGAAATCAATTAATACCTGTTGTCCTGACATACGACCTCCACAGTTTTATTCGATTAGCGCAATTATAAGCCACGTCTAGAATCAAAACCCCAACTCCTTCAAACTCTGCGCCTCGGTTCATACTGCCGAGATCTGTTGTAAAGAGTTAATATGACGCGCATACCATTATTCCGTGAAGAACTCATTTCGCAAATACAGACCCTAAAGGTTTCCTTGGCTGACACAAGTCTTGATACGCCAAACCGTCCTGCCAGACACGGCGAAGGTTAACGGGAAAAACCTTTAGGGTCTTCTGTGGAAATGACAAATCTGCAATTTGATTGCGGATTTACACAAGACGTGCTATGATGCCCATGCCCTTATTTTGGCAGATGGAGTGTTTTCATGATCGGAAGAACCCTCACCCCAAAAATCATCGCCCTGGCACAGAAATTTCAAGTCATCACCCTCACCGGTCCCCGACAATCCGGCAAGACCACGCTGGTCAAAGCCGCCTTCCCATCCCTGCCCTATGTCTCATTGGAAGAACCAGACATCCGCCAAATCGCGCTCACCGATCCACGCGGATTCCTTTCCAATTATCCCGCAGGCGCGATCCTGGATGAAGTTCAAAACACACCCGACCTGTTTTCCTACATCCAAAAAATTGTGGATGAGAACCGGGGGACTCAATTCATTCTGACCGGCTCATCCAACTTCCTTTTGATGGAAAAAATCAGCCAGACGCTGGCAGGACGCACCGCGGTTTTGCACCTGCTTCCGTTTTCCTTTGAAGAACTGAAGCCCGGCATAGAGCAATATGAAAGCGTGATATTCAAAGGTCAATATCCCCGCATTTATGACCGCGCCATCGCTCCCACCGATTTTTATCCTGCCTATATTCAGACTTACATCGAAAAGGATGTGCGCCTGATGAAGAATATCGGGGATATCAACGCTTTCATCCAGTTCACCCAACTGTGCGCCGGGCGAGTCGGGCAACTGCTCAACTACACGGGGCTGGCAAACGACGCCGGTATCAGCCCGAACACGGCGAAAGCCTGGCTCTCCATCTTGGAGAGTTCCTACATCCTGTATCGGTTACAGCCCTTTCATCGGAATTTCAACAAGCGGCTGGTTAAATCGTCCAAACTGTATTTTTACGATACGGGCGTCGCCTGTTCCCTGCTTGGTATCCATGATGAGAATCAAGTCAACCTGCATTACTTGAAAGGCGCGCTCTTCGAGAATCTGATCATTAACGAATTCATCAAACACAATTTCAATCGCGGCGATTATCGCCAGCCGTATTTTTGGCAGGACAGTCACGGCAAAGAGATTGACTGCCTGCTGGTGGATGGGGAAAAAGTCACACCGGTCGAGATCAAATCCGGCAAGACCATCTCCAACAGTTACTTTGACAACCTCGAATATTGGAGAGCGCTTGCCGCCACAAATAAAGGTCAAGGTTATGTTGTCTATGGCGGCGAACAGTCCCTGCAAACCAGCGCAGGCACATTCGTCAGTTGGCGGCAACTGAACCGCATTTTGGTTTGATCTTGGTTGATATATGTATTTTGGAAAGGAGATTGTATTATAATGGCTACGCGCAATTCAACTAACTACTTCAACTTTGACGAATTAACCTGGCCGGAAGTTGCCGCTTCGCCGCGCGATTTGCCGCTTGTCCTGCCGTTCGGGACCGGCTACGATCTAAACCTGCTTGCAGACCAATTGGGACGCCCTCCCCGAATCGGACTCCTGCCATCCTTCCCATTCGGCTGGCGCGGCAGCGGGCTGGAACTCCCCGAGGCAGTCACCATCCCATACGTGGCGAACCTGCTGGATGGCCTGCGCGACGACGGCTTTACCTGCGTACATTGCCTTGCGCCGCAGGGATTCGACCCACAATCGTCTTTCATATTTCATCTTTCCTCTTCCGTAATTCGTATGCCTCATGCATCACATTATTCAATGCCAACATTCCTGCCTCCCGATTCCGAGCGCGGCAAGGTGATTCTGATCCCAATCGGCCACACGGAACAGCACGGCCATCACCTGCCCCTCTCGGTTGACACCCTGATTATTGAAGCCATAGCAAAAGGCACGGTCAGTAAATTGCCTACACGCAGTTTCACTTTACCTGTCATGCCATACGGCGTCAGTACCCATCGGTCATCTTTTGCGGCAACGATGAACGCAGGCGGGCGCGCTTTCGAGGATTTCTGGGTCGCAGCCATTGACGTTCTCGCGGCGCGCGGGTTTGACCGCTTCTACTTCATGAGCGGACACGGCGGCAATACTTCCTTCCTCGTCAACGTTGTGAAATACGCGGGTGAACGTCATCGCAGAATCTTTTGCGCGACGGCATGGCTTCACACTTCCGGGAAAATCGGCGCGGCCGCGCTC